>OHSO01000120.1_pt1 | contig 50256 bp, 49 predicted proteins | sample 1578651 | NCBI WGS metagenome assembly OHSO01 (sample SAMEA3879524, study PRJEB24766) | human gut metagenome | biome: human-associated habitat; feature: feces | place: USA | collected 1985/1987 | reverse complement strand
AATACATAGGCAAAGAGCTCGACCGCACCCACGGACTGGACTGGTACGACCACGGTGCCCGCCACTACGACCCCGTGACGGGAAGATGGAACGTAATGGATGCCTTGGCGGAGAAATACTACCCATGGTCGCCATATGTGTCGTGTGGGGACGACCCTGTGAATAATTTAGACTTAAATGGTTGTGACACTATAAACATTAATTATAACTCAAAAAACGAAAAATGGATTATTGAATCAACCATAAAAGCAAAAGGCGATGACATCTTTATTGTAACACGAGATGGCGAAACTTCTACATTCGTCTTTTCAGAAGGTGATTATGGGGAAAGAGTAGATTGCTTAAATCTTGAAATTGGAAAAGAAAAGAATGTAGATATTACCCTCGGTATATACCATGTGTCTGGTACTGACGGCGAAGCCACAGGTTTTTATGCCACACCTGGAGGAGAGCCTGACAACGAGCCACGTTCTGAGGCACGTATAAAAGACAAAACTTACAAAATAACCACTCCATATGGAAAAGAGCAATGGCAGCAACCTGGAGTAGGAAGCGATGTTGTGAATCGTGGTATTCGTTTCCATTCTGGAAAAGGAGATGTACAAAAATGGACAAAGGGGTGCTTCGTTTTATTTCCTGACTACGTAAAAACAGGAAATAAGTTCTATATAGATGGTAAGAAATCCATTGATAGTCTAAAAAAAATCGACTTAGCCATGGGCGCATACAAAACCTATATTTACGATTATAAAAATCAAAAAAGACTGGGTGCCCGCTTTACCCGACCAATAAATAAAATTCTTAATCTCAAAAGTAGATAATATGTATAGGCTTATAACTTTTATACTTTTATGCGCAAATATATGCATCGCAGATATATTTGCCGCTACTGTAAAGGAGTGTGAAGTGGACAGTATAGACAACGACACACTCATCGTAGGCAAGAAAGTGATATGCGGGCAAAAAATCTATCCACAAAGAGATGATGTCATAACTGCGTGCTTGTCACACGAAAGAAGATTATACCTTGTAGGGAAGTTGAAAGACACTCTTCTCGTCATCACCGATGACCCAGCTCTCTTTTCTAATGATGCATTCTGCGATGTCAACTTCAAGCATTTCAAGAGCCCAGACTATAAATGTATCAAGAAAAAGCAGGGGAAGACACGGTATGTATATGTAGTTAACGAAACAGACACTTTGATATTCAAGAAAAACGACAGCAAGTCCAGCTACAGTTTGCAAAGAGGAATATCAAATGGTCTTTGCATATCATGCACATTTACTTATTTTCCAAACGACGTTTCCCATCTGGAGGTTTTTTTCAGCCAGCCGTTCAAAATCGACTATGATAAAATATCCCATGTCATTATACGCCCCCTCAAAAATGACGAACGCATTTGGTACTCAAAATATGACATTCCCATGAATAGTTCAAAAAGTCTATTCCATGAAATTGTCTTTGATAAAGATCAAAACGAGAGAATAAGTAAAGATACATATATGACAATCTTCAAATAATATTCATTATGAGATACTCATTTTTATTAATCACACTATTGGTTGCTGGTGTCAGCAATTTGTGGGGATTCACGCCACACCCGCCATGTGAAAAAGACACTCTCCTGCTTGCACAAGGCCCTTATCTTTTAAGTAAAACTGTTTGGCTTTATCCCAAAAGAGGGGTGCGTATCTTTCCGAAGTACGACTCCTTTGAATATGCAGTTCTGGCACGTTCGTTGGGATTGTACCTTGTTGGGATTGTGAAAGATACAATGGTTGTCGTCACCGACAATCGCAAATATTTTTATAACAACTCGCTGCAGAATTTAACGACGAAAGAATTGAAGAAGCGCTATAGAAGCAAGTTCAAGATATATATGGAAGAAACGAGTGGCCCAGCAGATTATGCCATACTAACCAATAAGACAGACACATTGATTTTCGGCCGCTTTATGGATGATGAAGTGTTCAGCCTAACCGCTGGAAGCGTAGAGGGAAAATTCTGTGACACGGACAATCTGCAGGCTGGTGTATATTGTGCCAACATTGCTTCGGAGTTAGGTTTTGTATGGGATGACAAATACCCAGTAAAACACATAGTTATAATGCGTGCCGGAAGCGAGGGGTATACGTGGCATGATAAATATGAGATAGGACACAGACGGTATATAGATAAACTTCCAGTAGCATTCACTCCCCTATTCTATAATACTATTTTGTTGAACCTGGATCATGACAGCAGTGGAAAATCCTTTGTCAAGCGCATTAGAATAACTTGGTGTTACAGGGATAGTCTCTATAAAGATTATGACTTCCATGACGCGGATGAGTAGCTTTGGCCTCAGCAGGCTGCATCTATATTATTCTCTCCCCGAGCCATCACTTTTCCCGCAATTTCCTTTGCGCGTGTGTACATTATTATTATATTTGCAATGTAAACATCTTAACCCCAGTCCATGCGCCGCCAGATTGTCATAATGCTGTTGGGGCTCATGACCACTCTGAGCCTCCCTGCTTTCGCCATTGCCGGAAGCAGAGAGAATGACCACGCTACGCAACCCTACAAATACATCGGCAAAGAGCTGGACCGCACACACGGTGCCCGCCACTACGACCCCGTAACGGGAAGGTGGAACGTAATGGATGTCTTGGCGGAGAAATATTACCCATGGCCGCCATACGTGTCGTGTGGGGATGACCCAGTAAATGCGGTTGACCCGAATGGGATGGCTCCTGGAGATATTTTTACATCGGCCGATTTGGCTGCAACCGATTTCGGAAAATACTATAATCCAAGATCTATTAGAGAGTCAAAAGAATACGCCTCTTCCATTTACAAAATAATTGGGAGAAATGGCATCATAGGATTTTCATATACATTTGCAAATAAAGGAAACGCAAGTGAATGCTCTCCAAGCCTTCCTATTTTATATGAAGTTGTAGCAGATGCACATACTCATGGGGCATCCTCTGTGAATAGTGAAAAAAAATACTATGATAATGAATTTTCTGGCTTGAGGAACGAAAATGGTAAATTCATATCAAAGGAGGAGCGGAAAAAAGAAAATGGAAATAATGATATAGGAAATGCTAATAGAATTAAAAAAGTTTCATATTTAGTCACACCAAATGGGTCGTTACAAAAATACAATCCCCAAAATGGGGAAATAACAATTGTAAGTAATGATATGCCAAGTGACCCCAATGACCCAACTAGAGTGAATGAAAATACTATCAATTATATTGAACCAATAGAAAATGATATTAATAAATATACAATATATTAACAAGAGTTATGAAAAAGGGAATATACATTATTATCGTATTCGCAACTTTTTGGTGCGGTGTTTTAGTAAGCAATATATCAAAGGTTAAAAACAATAGGTGCAAAACAAACTATGTCTATATAGGGGAAAAACCAAGTAATATCATCAATTTCAGGGGTAATATCAAAGACATAAGTTATGTCAAAGACTATGATCCCTTAGGTGTGTATAATCAAACTAAAGGTATGATTGAATCGCCTGAAATGGCATACACCATAGCAGATTGTATCCTCGCAGCCAAATATGGGAGGAAAGAGATGGATGATGAGAAGCCTTATAGCATAACCCTTTTGGGTGGGAGGTTTTGGGTAATCACAGGAACCCTAAAAAGTGCCAAAGGAGGTGTTGCTCATATTGTATTGAAAAAAGATGACGGGCAAATACAGACCATATATCATGATAAATAATAACCCAAATTCGGGTTAATAAAAAAGTAATATAGAAGAGTTCGTAACTGGAAAACTACAATTCAAATAGTTATGACACCACCTTATAAAAAATGGTTTTTCATACTATCATAAAAAAATTGATGAAAATCTAGCACACATGGCAATCGATATAGCGGCATACGTCTACTACGGCCGCCCGGCGCTCACGGCCTCGTATTACGACGGATACGGGTTCTTGGAGGCGCTGTGTCCGGACGGCATGGCTGTCATCCCCGATACGCTCTGCGTGAGGGGGCTGGCCACGGGCTCGGTGAGCACCGTGGGCGGCGGGGGGGCAGGGTGACACAGCTGGGTTACGATGCCGAGGGACGCGTGGAGCTCACGCAGGCCTTCTACGGTGGAAGGGCTGTGGTGGAGGAGACCGCCTACACCCTCGATGGCCGTATGGGGCGCAGGACGGTGACGGCGATGGGGGCAGGCAGCGATGCGCATACGGAGGAGTACGCATACAGTTATGACGCACAGGCACGGCTCACGCGTGTCACGCAGCGACGGCCTGCCGCGCCGCATAGATTTCGACGACGGCAGCCACATAGACTACGCCTACTCGGCCGACGGGGAGAAGCTGAGGGTAGATTACTATCTCAATCCCTACACCCCGGCCGTGCCCGACGGCGAGGAGTTCGGCATAGCCTGCGACAGCAGCCAGCTGGTGCACACGTGGCGCGAGTATGCAGGCAACAGGGTCTATGAGAATGGCGTGCTCAGCCGCCTGCTCTTCGACGGTGGATATGTGTCCTTCGGCGACAGTGGAGAACCCACATACCATTATTACATCAAGGACTACTTGGGCAACAACCGCATAGTGGCCGACGCACACGGAAACGTGGAGGAGGTGAACCACTACTACCCCTATGGCGCGCTCATGGGCGACAGCCGCAATGCCACAACCCAACCCTACAAATACATAGGCAAAGAACTCGACCGCACCCACGGCCTGGACTGGTTACATAAGGGAGGAGTGACTACACGAGAAGATTTTTTAGTGAATAATAAAGAGGTTATATCCGAGTTCAATATTTATATAACAGGAAATTCAAATGAAACATTAATAACTGGGAATGGCATTAAAAATGAGAATATTTTACGTCGAGAATTAGGAAAGGAAGAAAGGAAAGAAGATGAACACCCAGAGTAAATGTTTTGCAATAGTAATTTGTTGGTTGCTTTGCACGCCGGCACTAAGCAATTTGCAGACTATAGAGAATAGGAAATGCGAAATAACCAATGTTATATGGACAAAAGGTATGGATGTCGTAATAGAAAGAATGCCAAATGGCAGACAAAAAAAAACAACATATTATGTGGGAAATGGATGTTTCCCGACATTTATACTTTCCAATATTTTTATTGGAAAGTTTTGGAAGGAATCATGCCAGGATGAAGAGCCTATATTTTTTAAGTGGCATCACATTCCACCAGATTCTCTTTATATAGATGGAAAAGGGGATGCATCTTTCCCGAAAGGCAAATACAGATACAAACTGGTTCCCAAAAATAAGAAACAACACTATACTTATTTGTATTTGTATTCCAACCCATTTAACTATACTATATATATCACAAACGACTCCATTTTTAATCAGACACCAATATTCTCTTTGCAAAAAGAGGTAATGGCCCCCAGGTAACTATACTTCATGGAATACAACATGCGCCCTACACCCCCGGCCGTGCCCGACGGTGAGTTCGGCATAGCCTGCGACATCAGCCTGCTGGTGCATATATGGCGCGAGTACGCCGGCAACAGGGTCTATGAGGACGGCGTGATCAGCCGCCTGCTCTTCGACGGGGGATATATGTCCTTCAGGGACTCCGTCCCCACATACCACTATTACATCAGGGACTACTAAGGCAACAACCGCGTAGTGGCCGACGCCCACGGAAACGTGGAGGACGTGAACCACTACTACCCCTATGCGCTCATGGGCGACAGCCGCAACACCGGCCTGCAGCCCTACATGTACATAGGAAAGGAGCTGGACCGCACTCACGGCCTGGACTGGTACGCCCACGGTGCCCGCCACTACGCCCCGTGACCCCCTATCCCGCTTCTGAACTTCAGGCTCGCCAGACCACGCCACCGATGCGCTCACGCTGACCAAAAATAAGGAAATGGAGATAAAAGAAAAAGTCAAGTCTTGCGACTTGACTTCTCTGTTGGGATACCCGGACTCGAACCAGGAAAGGCAGGACCAGAATCTGCAGTGTTACCATTACACCATATCCCAATTTGCTTCGAGCAATTGCCTCTTGCTCATTTGCGATTGCAAAGGTAGTGCTTTTTTTTCATACCCCAAAACTTTTTGCGCTTTTTTTCATAAAAAATTTCATTTTAGTGGTACTTTATACCATTATTCGGAGAATTAGGGTTAACTTTGCAGTATAAATCAAATTAGAAGACAACTGAATGACAACAACAAACAAATTGGTTGAGACCATTACTGAAGGTATACAGGAAAAGAAAGGTAAAAACATCGTGATAGCCGACCTCCGCGGCATCGACGGCGCCATCGCTCAATACTTCATCATCTGTCAGGGAAATTCACCCGCACAGGTAGAGGCTATAGCCGAGTCGGTGGGAGACATGGTGCGCGAGCGCATGGGCGAGAAGCCCGTAGGCGTGGTGGGGCTTGAGACCGACCAATGGGTGGCTATCGACTTTGTCGATGCTTTGGTACATATCTTCCTGCCCGAGGTACGCGAGTTCTACGACCTTGAGCACCTCTGGGAAGATGCCCATCTTACCCGCATCCCCGACCTTGACTGATATATACACCTTATTATATATATAATATATAGCTATCATGAACAATTTCAATCCCAAAGATAAGCGACCCAACGACCAGCAACCCAAGATGCCCAAGTTCAACATGAACTGGCTCTACATATCGGTGCTTATCTTTATCGCAGTCATCGCCTTTAGCGGCGGAGGCAACCTGTTGGGCGTACAGGGCGTAAGCCAGGAGGCTACATACACCAAGTTCAAAGAATACGTAAGCAAGGGTTACGCCAGCAGGATTATCATCAACAACCAGGAACACGAACTCAAGATGTATGTCAAGCCCCAAGCCCTCAAAGCCGTCTTCAACCAGCCGGCAGAGAAACTGGGCAAAGACCCATACGTCAAAGTCAACTATGGTTCGGTAGACAAGATAGAAGACTTCCTCTTGACAGCCCAGAAGAGCGGCAAGCTCAAGGACTACGACTACGAGAGACCCAATGAGAACACCCTGCTCAACCTGCTCTACAACTTCGGTCCCTTCCTGCTGCTCATCTTTGTCTGGTTCTTCTTCATGAACCGCATGAACAGCGGCGGAGCCGGCGGCGGTGTCTTCAATGTCGGCAAGAGCAAAGCCAAGCTCTACGAGAAAGCCGGCGAGATGGGCGTCACATTCAAGGATGTGGCTGGCCAGGAAGGCGCCAAGCAAGAGGTGGAAGAAATCGTGGAGTTCCTGAAAAACCCCGAGAAGTTTACCGAGCTCGGAGGTAAAATCCCCAAGGGAGCGCTGCTTATCGGCCCTCCCGGAACCGGTAAGACGCTGCTGGCCAAAGCCGTGGCAGGCGAGGCCGACGTGCCCTTCTTCTCGATGAGCGGTTCAGACTTTGTCGAGATGTTTGTCGGCGTGGGAGCCAGCCGCGTGCGCGACGTATTCCGTCAGGCCAAGGAGAAGGCACCCTGCATCATCTTCATCGACGAGATTGACGCCGTAGGACGAGCCCGCAGCAAGAGCCCCGCCACCGGCGGCAACGACGAGCGAGAGAACACCCTCAACGCCCTGCTCACCGAGATGGACGGTTTCGGCACCAACTCAGGTGTCATCGTGCTCGCTGCCACCAACCGAGTCGACATGCTCGACAAGGCACTGCTCCGTGCAGGCCGTTTCGACCGTCAGATACACGTAGACCTGCCCGACCTGGCTGAGCGAAAGGCCATCTTCAACGTCCATCTGCGCCCGCTGAAGAAGGACGATACCGTAGATGTAGACTTCCTTGCCCGCCATACCCCCGGATTTTCCGGCGCCGACATCGCCAATGTCTGCAACGAGGCTGCCCTCATCGCTGCCCGTCACAACAGCACCCATGTGGGCAAGCAGGACTTCCTCAACGCCGTAGACCGTATCATCGGCGGTCTGGAGAAGAAGACCAAGGTGATGACCGCCGACGAGAAGCGCGCCATAGCCATCCACGAGGCCGGCCATGCCACCATCTCGTGGTTCTGCCAGTACGCCGACCCTCTGCTCAAGGTCACCATCGTGCCCCGCGGCCAGGCCCTGGGCGCCGCATGGTATCTGCCCGAAGAGCGTGTCATCACCACCAAGGAGGAGATGCTCGACGAGATGTGCGCACTGCTCGGAGGCCGCGCCGCAGAAGAGCTCTTCCGCGGTTCCATCTCCACTGGCGCCATGAACGACCTGGAGCGCGCCACCAAGAGTGCCTATGGCATGGTGGCTTATGCCGGTATGAGCGAAGCATTGCCCAATATCTGTTATTACAACAACCAGGAGTACCAGTTCCAGCGCCCTTACTCTGAGACCACAGCCAAGCTGATGGACGAGGAGGTGCTCAAGATGATTAACACCCAGTACGAGCGGGCCAAGAAGCTGCTCAACGAGCACGCCGAGGGTCACCGCCAGCTGGCAGAGCTGCTCTTCCAGAAGGAGGTAATCTTCGCCGAAGATGTAGAGAAAATCTTCGGCAAACGCCCATGGGTGAGCCGTTCCGAAGAAATCATCGAGGCCAACGAGGCCAATGCCCCCAAGCTCGAAGACATGCCCGAGGCTGTGAAGCAGGCCCAGGCCGAGCACGAGCGTGCCAAGGCTGAAGCCGAAGCCAACCGCGACAACAAAGAAAATCAAGATAAAGAGGAGGAGTAAGACTATGAGTCCAAAAATGAAGAATTTTATCGTCCGCGCCATCACTGGTGTCCTGTTTGTTGCCATCATGGTCGCCGGACTTCTGGACCCCACCGCCATGATAGGGCTCTTCGCCCTCATCACAGGCCTTGCCCTGTGGGAATATACGGGCTTGGTCAACAACATTGAGAATGTCTGCATCAACCGGTTCATCTCTACCGTGGCAGGCGTCTATCTCTTTGTCGCCATCGCCGGCATCAACAGCGGCATCATCCAGACCAATGCCGTCTTTGTGCCCTATCTGCTCACGGTGGTCTATCTCTTTATCAGCGAGCTCTACACCCGCAACGCCAATGCCGTCAACGACTGGGCCTACACCATGCTCGGTCAGATGTATATCGCCCTGCCTCTGGCGTGCATCAATGTGCTGGCCTTCCGCCAGCAGCCCGACGGCACCATCTCCTTCTACTTCCTGCTGCCCCTGTCGGTCTACATCTTCCTGTGGGTCAACGACACCGGCGCCTACCTCAGCGGCTCACTCTTGGGACGCCACAAGCTCTTCCCCCGCATCAGCCCCGGCAAGTCGTGGGAAGGCTCCATCGGCGGCGGACTCTTGGTGCTCGTCGTAGCAGCCCTGCTCGGATGGTGGGAGAACAGCCACGAGTGTCTCTCCGGCCTCTCTGTCATCGAGTGGATGGGCCTCGGACTGGTAGTGGTATTCTTCGGCACTTGGGGCGACCTCGTCGAGAGTCTCTTCAAGCGCACCCTGGGCATCAAGGACAGCGGCAGCATCCTGCCGGGCCACGGCGGCATGCTCGACCGTTTCGACTCATCGCTTATGGCCATCCCCGCATCTGTCATCTATATCTATTCACTCACCTTACTCTAAAAGATGAAGCAAGTAAAACCCAAGAAGAACTTAGGCCAGCACTTCCTGATAGACCTGGGCATAGCCCGGCGTATAGCCGACACGGTAGATGCGTGTCCCGACCTGCCCGTGCTCGAGATAGGACCCGGCATGGGCGTGCTCACCCAGTATCTGGTAGAGAAGCCACGCCCCGTCAAGGCCATCGAGATTGACCGCGAGTCGGTGGTTTACCTCCACGACCGTTTCCCCAAGCTCCAGGACAACATCATCGGCGACGACTTCCTGCGCATGGACCTCACCACCATCTTCGACGGCCAGCCCTTTGTGCTCACGGGCAACTACCCCTACGACATATCCTCACAGATATTCTTCAAGATGCTCGACAACAAGGAGCTCATTCCCTGCTGCACCGGCATGATACAGCGCGAGGTGGCGCTGCGCATGGCGGCACAGCCCGGCAACAAGACCTACGGCATCCTATCGGTACTCATACAGGCATGGTACAATGTGGAATATCTCTTCACTGTAGATGAAGACGTGTTCAACCCACCGCCAAAGGTGAAGAGTGCGGTGATAAGAATGACGCGCAACGACGTGACCTCACTGGGCTGCGACGAGCGTCTCTTCAAGCGTCTGGTCAAGACGGTGTTCAACCAGCGCCGCAAGATGCTTCGCGTGAGCATCAAACAGATGTTCGGGGCGCAGAAGCCAGCAGACGAGTTCTTCACCCAGCCTATCATGACCCGACGCCCCGAACAGCTTGCTATCTCCGAGTTTGTCGACTTGACCAACCAGATAGCCCCCTACATGGGATAATCAATCAGTTTTTACGATTTTATACGAGACATTGCCTTTGCGGATGATATACACTCCCTTGGGCAATGTCTTTATCGTTTGCAGCGAGCCCAACCGCTTGCCGTCGATGGCATACACGGCGGTAGAGGCGGCATCGTCGGTGCCCAGCTCGGGCATGGTGATGCCGTTGGCCGTATTACCAAAGGAGAAGGAGTTCACCAGCGACTCGGCATAGCTCTTCACCACTTTTTCGCCCTTCTGCAGCACCACGGTGTTGCCCTTGAAGACGATGCGGTTTATGTCTGTGCCTATCTTGTAGCTCACCTCACTGTTCACACCGTCGTTGAGGCGGAAGGTGAGCATCGAGTCTTCGGCCCACATGGTACAGCTGCAGCAGAGGGCCAGCAGAGATAAAACTGTCTTTTTCATCTTGATGTTTGTTTAGGTTGCAAATATAGGCAAAATTAGCGAATAAAAGCGACTTGCCCATGATTATTTCAGATTTTGTAAAGATTTCTGGCGTTTTTCTTGTTGTTTCAGAACAAAAGCAGTATCTTTGAGGCGACTAAGAGGACGGAAACCGGCAGGACGAGCGAGTTTGTCAGGTCCGTCCAGACCAAAGTTTAAAGTGTATAACATAGTTAACAACGGTCCAAGTCTGTATTACGTGTCAGCGATGATATGTCTGCAGATGCTAATTGGACTATGATATTTGCAAGCCTCCGAGATGTGATATCTCTGAGGCTTTTTTATTTGCTTGCGGTGCTCCCCCGCCCTCACCGCCGCCATCGCCAATACCGCGGAGTGCATCAACAAATTGGTTTCAGGGTTTGATTTATCGGTTGCAAGCCTTGCCATAAGTATTGCAGAGCCTGCAACCATCATTTCACACCACAAACTGCATTTTCCGAGCTTCTCTGGCTGGATGATGGTCATTCCCTACAAGGCGAGGGACATCACCTGCGAGATGGTGGTCATTCCCTGCGAGGCGAGGGACATCACCTGCGAGGCGAGGGGTATCACCTGCGAAACGAGGGACATCACCTGTGAGGCGAGGGGCATCACCGCTCTCGGCGCCCTACCCTATGGCCCGCTATAGGCTGACTGCGGGGCTGACTATCAACCCTAAATGCTGGTAAATCACATAGAATAATGACACAAAAACAAGAAAAGGCGGGTTTTTCACGCGAAGGAAGGAAATAATTATTAAATTTGCGATTGACTAATGTCAATCCCGTCAAGTTAACCGCGACGCCCGCCCTCACGCCGTTCTCCCAGGCTGCGACCGGGGGCATATAACTTACCACAATGAAAGATATGAAACTTAAAGACCATTACGATGTGATTATCATTGGTGGAGGCATCACAGGCGCAGGCACTGCCCGCGACTGTAGCATGCGTGGCCTGCGCGTGCTGCTCGTCGAGCGCCACGACTTCACCCACGGCGCCACCGGCCGCAACCACGGCCTGCTGCACAGTGGTGCCCGCTATGCCGTCACCGACCAGGAGAGCGCCACCGAGTGTATCGTGGAGAACAAGATACTGCGACGCATTGCGCCCCACTGTGTCGAAGAGCACGATGGACTCTTCATCACGCTGCCCGAAGACGACCTCGCTTACCAGCAGCTCTTCGTCGACAGTTGTCTGCGTGCCGGCATCCGCGCCGAGATTATCGACCCCAAACTGGCGCTCAAGCGCGAGCCCTCGGTCAACCCCGACCTAATAGGCGCCGTGGTGGTGCCCGACGGTAGCATCGACCCCTTCCTGCTCACGATGAGCAATGTGCTCGACGCCCGTCGTCATGGTGCCGACATGCTTACCTATCACGAAGCCTCAAGCCTCATCATACGCAACGGAAGGGTCGAAGGAGTAAACCTGCGCAACACCATAACCGGTGAGCGCATGGAGGCCCACGCCACCATCACCATCAATGCCGCCGGCATCTGGGGCATGGAGATAGCGCGCATGGCTGGGGTGACGGTCAACATGTTTCCCGCCAAGGGCTCGCTGCTGGTCTTCGGCCACCGCGTCAACAATATGGTCATCAACCGCTGCCGCAAGCCTGCCAACGCCGACATACTCGTGCCGGGCGACGTCATCACCGTGATAGGCACCACCTCCGAGCGCGTGCCTATGGAGGAAGTCGAGAACATGAGGGTAACCCCCGAAGAGGTCGACGTGCTGCTCAAGGAGGGATGCAAACTGGCGCCCTCGCTGGCGTCAACGCGAATTTTGCGTGCCTATGCCGGAGTGAGGCCACTCGTGGCAAGCGACCACGACACCACGGGGCGCAGCATAAGCCGAGGCATCGTGTGTCTGGACCATGAGGTGAGAGACGGACTTGCGGGCTTCATCACCATCACCGGCGGCAAGCTCATGACCTACCGACTCATGGCCGAGATGGCTGCCGACAAGGTGTGCGAGAAGCTCAACATACAGCGTGAGTGCGAGACAGCCATCACGCCGCTGCCCAACCCCGAAATGCGCAGCGACAAGGCGTTCCGCCGCCATGGAACCATGACTCCCGAGCCGCTGGTGTGCGAGTGTGAGGGCGTATCGCGCCGCGATGTGCAGCAGCTCATAGACAACCATCAAGTCACCAGCCTCTCCCAGCTGCGCCGACGCACCCGCCTGGGCATGGGCACCTGTCAGGGACAGCTCTGCGCCTATCGCGCCGAGCGCATGCTCGAAGAACTCTGCCACAAGACCAAGGCCCAGAGCCGTCAGGACGTGATGCGTTTTCTCAACGAGCGCTGGAAGGGTATGGCTGCCGTAGCCTGGGGCCCCACGCTGAGCGAATGTCAGCTCATGGGCTACATCTACCAGTCTATCTTGGGAATTAGGAAAGAGAAATAACAACGACAAGCAATCAGAATAACGTGAAATTTGATACTATTATAATAGGTGGAGGTCTCAGCGGACTCACTTGTGGCATCAGCCTTGCCGAGGGTGGGCAGCATGTGGCTATCATCAGTCGCGGACAGAGCAGCATGTTCTTCAGCGACGGTTCGTTCGGTCTCCTGGGCTACGACAACGACGGCAACGAAGTGGCGCACCCCGCCGAGGCTATGGGCCAGTTGGCCGCCACGCATCCCTACACCAAGATGGGTGCCGAGCGCACCCTCTCTCTTGCCCGTCGGGCGCAGTCACTGCTCCAGGCAGCCGGCGTAGAGATGGACGGCAGCTGCGACGCCAACCACATGCGCGTCACCCAGTTTGGCACCGCCATGCCGGCATGGCTCACCATCGTGGGCCACGACAAAGACGGCGAAGCCACCTTCCCCTTCATCTACGGCAGAAGCATCCAGACCACACTGCAAAAGCGGTTTGAACTCCTCGGCGGAACCTATCTGCTGGGCGACGAGATAGTGGCTGCCAAGGCGTGGAGCGCCGATGGCACAAGACTCATAAGCGTGACATCGAAGCACCTGAACGCCGAGCCGCTCGAAGCCGACCACTTCGTGCTGGCGGCAGGCTCGTTCTACAGCGGTGGCATCATGGCCGACTACGAGCACGTGTTCGAGCCCGTGTTCGACCTCCGTGTCGACGCACTCGCCAACCGCAGCCAGTGGGCACTCGACGATGCCTTCGACGAGCAGCCCTTCATGGAGTTTGGCGTGGCTACCGACGCCACATTCAGGGTCACCAAAGACGACAAGACCATCGACAATCTCTTTGCCATCGGCAGTATACTGAGCGGACACAACTCCATCAGCCTCGCCGACAAGGAAGGCGTGTCGATGACCACTGCCCTGCACGTGGCAGAGACCATAAAACAATAAAGAGCTATGAGTAAAGATATACAGTTATACCAGGTCAGCGAGAACGACCTGGAGAAGTGTCTGAAATGTTCCATCTGCAACGCGTACTGCCCGGTGAGCGGCGTCACGCTCAAGTTTCCCGGCCCCAAGTGGGCGGGGCCTGACGGCGAGCGCCACCGTCTGAAAGACGAGACCTGCTTTGACGAGAAGACCATGAAGATGTGCCTCAACTGCAAGCGTTGCGAGATTGTCTGTCCGCAAGGCGTCAAGGTGGGCGACATCATCCAGAGCGCCCGCATCAAGTACAGCCTGCAGGGCATAGGCATCAGAGAGTTTATGCTCGCCAATACCGACCTCGTGGGTACGCTCGCCACCCACTCCTTCGGACTCGCCAACCGCGTGGTCAACATGGGACTTACCAAGTGGATGCTCCACAAGATGGTGGGCATACACCAGGGCCGCACCTTCCCTGCCTACGCCTCACACACGTTTGAGGCGTGGTACCGCCGTGAAGCCGCCAAAGGCCAGCAGAGCTTCGACCGCAAGGTAGCTTACTTCCATGGTTGCTATGTCAACTACAACTTCCCCGAACTGGGCAAGCACCTCGTGCGGGTGCTCAACGCCATGGGCTATGGCGTATCACTCATCAAGGGAGAGCAGTGCTGCGGTCTGCCAGCCATAGCCAACGGCATGAGCGAGAAGGCGCGCGCCAACGGCCGCCACAACATAGCCGCCATGGAGCGGGCACTACGCGACGCCGAGTGCATCGTCACCACCTCGTCGTCGTGCACCTTCACCATGCGCAGCGAGTATGAGAGTCTGCTCAGACTCGACAACAGCAGCGTGGCAGAGAGCATCAACCTCGCCACCAAGTTTATCTACCAGCAACTCAAATCGGGCGCTGCCCAACTGCGTTTCAAGCCCGACTTCAAGCTGCGCGTGGCTTACCACTCTGCATGCCACATGGAGCGGTTGGGATGGACCATCTACAGCATCGAACTGCTCAAGATGATCCCCGGTCTCGAACTGGTCAAACTCGAAAGCCGCTGCTGTGGCATCGGTGGTACCTACGGCTTCAAGAAAGAGAATTACGATGTGTCGCAGTCTATCGGTGCCCCGCTCTTCAAGCAGATTGGCGAGGTAGACCCCGACGTAGTGGTCACCGACTGCGAGACCTGCAAGTGGCAGATAGAGATGAGCACACCCTACCGGGTAATGAACCCCATCTCAATCATCAACGACGCAATATTATACTAAAACAAGACATATATGGAAAACAGAGTAACAATGGCATTGGACAATGCTACCACCACCAAGGCCCTGCAACTGGGATGTGGCGTGATAAGCACCGTGGGTGAAGTCTTCGCCCAGCAGTTTGCCGGCCGCAAGACCATCATCGTCGCCGACAAGACCACATGGCACGTGGCTGGAGCCAAGGTAGCCGAAATCCTCGCCCGCGATGGCATCGCCACCTGCGAACCTTATATCTTCGACGAGCCCGAGATGCACGCCGAATGGAAATACATAGACCGCCTGGATGCCGTGCTGGCTCAGACCGACGCCGTGGCAATAGCCGTGGGCTCGGGCACCATCAACGACACCACCAAGCTCTGTTCGGCCCATCAGCAGCGACCCTACATGGTAGTGGCGACAGCCGCCTCGATGGACGGATATGTGGCGTCGGGTGCATCGATAACCAAGGACGGCAAGAAGCAGACCTTCGCCTGCCCCGCTCCCCAGGCTGTGGTGGCCGATGTCGACATCATAGCCGGCGCACCCGAAGCCATGACCGCCTCGGGCTACGGCGACCTCTTCGCCAAGGTTCCGGCTGGAGCCGACTGGATAGTGGCCGATGTGATAGGCAACGAGAAGATAGACCCGCTGTCGTGGAGCATCGTGCAGGACGGACTGCACAGCGCGCTCGCCGACCCCGAGGGCGCACGGCGTGGCGACAAGCACGCCATAGAGCAGCTCATAGAGGGCCTGTTGCTCGGCGGATTTGCCATGCAGGCCTACCCCAAGACCTCGAGGCCCGCCTCGGGCGCCGAACACCAAGTGAGCCACATGCTCAATATGGCCAATTTCACCATGGCCAACGGCAATATGCCTTCGCATGGTTTCCAGGTGAGCATGGGTGTGCTGGTGTCGCTCTCGCTCTATGAGTATCTGCTCGAGATGGACATCGAGCATCTTGACATCGAAGCCTGTGTCGAGGCATGGCCCTCGCTCGAAGAGCAGGAGGCCCACACGCGCAACACCTTTGCTGGCTCGGGTCTGGAAGACTTCTGCGTGGGAGAGATACGTGCCAAATATGTAAGCCGCGACCAACTGCGCCAGGAGCTGACCGACATCCGCGACAACTGGAGCACACTGCGCGAGCGGCTGCAGCAGCAGCTGGTATCGGTGGCAGAGGCCAAGCGCCGTCTGCAGATGGTGGGCGCCCCCACCGAGCCCGAAGATATCGACATCAGCCGCAGCTATCTCAAGGAAATCATCTACAAGTCGCAGTTTATACGCCGCCGCTACACCATCATGGATGTCGCCGTAAGGCTCAACCGCTATGAAGAGTGGCTCGACCGCCTCTTCTCAGAGCGCGGACTGTGGCCCATAGACCGCTAAGACCCAGACTATAACCCTATTAACTACTGACAGATATGACCAAGACATTCAAATACTGGCAATGGCGCACCATCTTCGCCACCATGATTGGCTATGCCATCTTCTACTTCGTAAGAAAGAACTTCTCGTTTGCCATCCCCGGACTCACCGCCGAATATGGCATCTCCAAGACCAGCTTCGGTATCATCATGACCCTGGTGACGGTGGTCTATGGTGCGTCGAGATTTCTCAACGGCTATCTCGCCGACCGCTTCAACGCCCGCTACCACATGGCGATAGGACTGCTGCTCTGTGCCGCAGCCAACTACGCCTTCGGTTTTGGCGCCGACCTGAGCTATCTCATCACCGGCGAGAGCTCGGGACCGCAGTTTGTCAACACCATGGTGTTCATCTTCGGCCTGTTCCTGCTGCTGAACAACCTCTTCCAAGGCTCGGGCTTCCCCCCGTGCAACCGTCTGCTCACCCACTGGATTCCCGCCAATGAGCTGGCTACCAAGATGTCTATCTGGAACACCTCCCACTCGATAGGAGCCTCTATCGTGGCCATCCTCTGCGGCTACATCATGGCAACGATGGGCCAGGGCGCGTGGAAGTGGTGCTTCTGGATACCCGCCACCATAGCCCTCGTGGGCGCGATAGGCATCTACATCTTCCTGCGCGACACGCCATCGTCGGTAGGACTGCCCGAGCTCCACACCATCAACAAGAAGGGCAAGGAGGGAGGCGCCGAGTACAAGGCGTTCCTGCGCAAGATGGTATTCCGCAACAAGTGGATATGGATACTGGCCATCGCCAACTTCATGGTCTACATCGTGCGCTTCGCCGTGCTCGACTGGGGTCCCACCTTCCTCAAGGAGGCTCGCGGCATGAGCCTTGCCAACGCCGGATGGACAGTAGCCATCTTCGAGATATTCGGCATCATCGGCATGATAGTCTCGGGCTGGCTCACCGACCACGTGTTCAAGGGCAAAGCCCATCGCACCTGCTTCTGGTTCATGGCGGGCGTGGCTGTGTTTATGACCATCTTCGTATCGCTGCCCGCCGGTACATCGATGCCCGTGATGGTGGTAGTGCTCGCCATGGCAGGCTTCTTCATCTACGGCCCGCAGGCGCTGATAGGCATCGCCGCCTCTAACCAGGCCACCAACCGCGCCGCAGCCACCGCCAACGGACTCATCGGAATGTTTGGCTATGCCAGCGGCATCGTGAGCGGCATCGGCGTGGGTATGCTCGTCGACGCATGGGGCAACTGGGACTATGTATTCTATGGTATGATAGGTATCGCCGTGCTCTGCGTGGCTGTCTTCACGCTCATGTGGAACGCCAAGGCCGACGGCTATGCCGAAGAAGAAACCGCTAAACTGTAAACTATGCAACTGGAAAAAATCAAGCATGTGGCGCTCGACATGGATGGCACCATCTATCTCGGCGACACGCTCTTTCCCTACACCATCGACTTCCTCGACAAGCTCAAAAGGATGGGTATAAGCTACTCGTTTCTGACCAACAACCCGTCGAAGTCGATAGAGGACTATCTGAAGAAGCTCGCACGCATGGGAATACATGCTACCGAGGAGGAGATATACAACACCACCGTGGCGACCATCGACTATATCAAGGCCCACTACCCCGAGGCGAGGCGCCTCTTCCTCCTGGGCACGCCCAGCATGATTTCCCAATTTGAGGCAGCCGGCTTCACATCCTGCGAGGACACCCCCGAAGACGTGCCGGATATCGTGGTGGCTGCCTTTGACATGACCCTCACCTACAAGAGGCTGTGCAGGGCGGCATGGTGGATAAGCAGGGGGCTGCCCTACATCGCCACAAACCCCGACCGAGTGTGCCCCACCAACGAGGAGACCGTGCTGGTAGACTGCGGCTCTATCTGCCGCTGTCTGGAGAGCGCCACCGGACGCAAGCCCGACATCACGCTGGGCAAGCCCGACCCCAATATGCTCATCGGAATACAGCAACAGCGCGGGCTCAAGCCCGAAGAGATACTCATGGTGGGCGACCGCATCTATACCGACATTGCTATGGCGTTCAATGCGGGCGCCATGGGCTGTCTGGTCCTCTCGGGCGAGACCACGATGGAGGTGGCGCAGGCAGCCGAACGCCAGCCCGACCTCATCGTAGACAGCATCGAGGTGCTCGGCAACATGTTACAACAAATCCACGACCGATGATGCGCAGACCAATATTGACTCTACTGCTCCTAATGCTCTGCCTGGGCTGCGTGGCACAGGACTTCCCCAAGCGTATCTTCTCGGGGTATCAGGGCGACTTCCACGTTCAGGGTGCTGCCTATGACCGTCAGCGCCAGTGTGTGTACATGTCGTTTACCACCAAACTGATGAAATACGACCTCCAGGGCCGTCTCATCGCCAGCGTCAACGGACTCACGGGGCATCTGGGCTGCATCGGCATCAACCCCGATGACGGCAGACTCTACGGGTCGCTCGAGTACAAGCACGACGTGATAGGCACGGGCATCACGGGCAACCTGGGCGTGAAGAACGACGCCCGCACGGGCTTCTATGTGGCCATCTTCGACCTCGACAAGATAGACCGCATCGACATGAGTCCCGACGAGGTGATGACCACGGTGTATATTCCCGAAGTGGTGGCCGACTGCGAAGCCACCGTCGTCAACAACGGTCGCAAGGTGGCGCATCGCTACGGCGCATCGGGCATCGACGGGCTCACCTTTGCTCCGCAGTGGGGCAAGAGGTCTGGTCGCAACTATCTCTACCTGGGCTACGGTGTCTATGGTGACACCACGCGCACAGACAATGACTATCAGGTGTTGCTCTGCTATGATGTGCGCCAGTGGAGCAGGTATGCACGCAAGATAGACCCCACCCAAATCCACGAGTCGGGTCCCACGAAGCCGCGCGCCAAGTACTTTGTCTATACGGGCAACTCAGATTATGGCATCCAGAACCTGGAATACGACGCCTCGACGGGCTACATGTTCGCCGCGGTCTATCACGGCTACAAGAGCCAGTGGCCCCGCTATGAGATGTATGCCATCGACACGCGCGTCAAGCCTCACAAGGGTTGGCTGCGGGGTGTGGAGCCGAGAGAGAAAGCCCCTCTGCTCACCCTGGTGCGTAGTGGCAAACCCTCGGCAGGCGGCGAGGTGTGGGGATGGGAACGTACGCGTGGCGCCACAGGCATGATAGCCCTCGGCAACGGCCTCTTCTATCTCTCCGAGAATGGTCTGGTGAAGACCAAGGGCAAAGGCAACTACACCAATCTGCGCCTCTATCGCTGGAGCGATGACAAAGGTTTTGTAAGACAATAGCGCGCTGCCAAGTCAGACAGCGACCACAACCAACGGCCCGACGGACAGCACCGTCGGGCCGTTGTTGGCTATGCTGGTGGCTATGTGTAGCGATGGCGTGACCATCTGTAGCGGTGACGAGGGTGGCAAGAAGCGGCAGGGAGGACGGCAAGAGAGTAAGGGTAGCAACCACAAGCAGCCTTACATCACGCATCCCGAGTTCCGCAAGGCGCCTAAATTCATTGCAAACCATACGGATAACAAGGCTATCCATGGTCATTGCCGGCTCGTATCATAAGGCACGAGTCCACGTATCAAACGGCACGAAAGCTCGTATCATACGACACGTGCACACGTAACATACGTCACGTGCCAGCCGAGTGGACTGCGGTGGGAGTGGAGGTGAAACCGGCAGCGGCGCAAGGGCACACTACTGCGCGAAAAGGTAACGTATAGCATGTAGCCGTAGACATTACACACAGCAGGAGAATGGAATGAATTATGAAGAGGAATACTATCAAGTCGAGAATAACGCCTTCGGCTAAGCGCAACACCTACAGCGTTGCTATCCTTTTCTGTATCCATACCCAGGGTTGGGAAATCGCAACTCCTACAGAGTTGCCGGAGGTGCGTACCATCCCACGACGGGCACCCCTTAATGCTTAGTATCGCTGTCCGCTAATACTCTTTTGGGCATAAAGAATTAGGGCGGGATTCCTCGCATGGAATTTAGTGCTATCAATTGCCTTGCTTCTTGAAATTCAATTCCAATATCTTTTCGACTATGGTATGCGCTTAGCTGTACTTTATCTACTCGATTCTGATATGACCATCAACGACATCGGCATAAAACTGGGCTACGACTACCAAAGCCACTTCTGCACAGCCTTTAAGCGAAAATATGGCGTAAGTCCTATTGAATATAGAGCCATGCAGCATGCTCAAGATGCTAAACATGAGGATATTTAGCGTGGACGTAAAGGAAAGAAATGTTATTCTGTTTCAGCTTTCGGTTAATATCATTTGCATCAGTTCCTCGTTGGCTCTGTTGTTTACCGACGCATCCTTTACCTCAGAAAGATAGTCGAGCGTGGCAGAACATTCGCCTGTTATGTCTACGCCGATTACTTTCTCGTGGGCATATATGATGCGCAGCACGGCTTGGAGTTGCATGAGAGTCATGTCTCCATTACTCCAATCGGTAATGGCATCTTGCTTTCTAAGCACGTCCTTGTCTATGGAAATGTAGACAGGCTCATGTATCAACTTGCCTGCCTTTGAGGGCCATGCTTGATGATGGTCGATTTCTGCTTGGCTGTAGAACATCACTTTCTTCCTTAGATGGGCTGGCACCTGGGATATCAATTCGTCAGAAGCACCAACGATAATGATATTCCTTACAAAAGTATTCTTCTCCAATACATCCGTAACCCAACCGCCACAAGAAACAACACCCTTCCATTGTGGCTGCTGCATGTCAGGATGGTGGTCAAGCACAATCAGAGAGAACGGCTCTTGTAGTTTGGAAACCCAATATTCAGTAAGATAATGATAGTCGCCCGAATCAATAAAGTGAAGCGCCTTTGCAGGATACGGAGCAAGCAGCTGGCGCAGCTCTTTCCTTCCATCCTCATCACAATAGCAGTCTACGCCATTAAGTTCACGACAGTCAACATGGACAATCTCCTGACTTGAGGCAAACGACTCGTAATCGTATACATCAGAGAAATTGAGGAGTATAATAGGCAGTTTCCTTTTCATAAACGCAAGAATTTTGGCAACAGTATTGCTATTGGCACAAATGACCTATAAACAGCAGTCGGTAATGGCCGCATCGTTCGTATGTCATTAAGCAAATGGAGCACAAGTCTAAACCTGTGCTCCTTATCTATTTTTTCTAAATATCCAACATGCCTGTCATTACCTGTATGACAGCACGATTCATATTCATTATAATACCATTGGCATCTGCGCCTTCGGTATTTCTCCCTTTCCCGTGAGTTTATATCTTCGTGGGTGCGGACTTGATGATGGGCTTCTTGATGGTGATGGTTGCGCTGGTGCGGATATCCTCTACCGACGCACCTATCTCCAGGGTGTATTTACCGGCATCGGTTACCCATGCCATGCGCTTCTCGTTGAACGAGGCGAGGTCAGCCAGGGGAATTGACATTTCCACGACCTCTGTCTCTCCGGCTTTGAGCAGTCGGGTCTTGGCAAAGGCTTTCAGCTCGCGGCTGGGTTTCTCCATCGCGCCCTTGGGAGCATTGACATAGAGCTGTACCACCTCTTTGCCATCTACGCTGCCCACATTGGTCACGGGCACGCTGACGATATAGCGGCCCTTGACAAGGCGCACCTGTGGCTTGTCATATTTGAAAGAGGTGTATGACAGACCGTAGCCGAAGGGATAAGCCACGGCCTTCTTCTGCGTATTGAAATAGCGGTAGCCCACATAGATGTCTTCCTCGTAGTTGGTGTAGCCCAGGTCTTTCTTGGCGAGCACCACCGAGTCGGGGCGTAGCAGTTCGTCCCAGTTGAACTTGTAGTGCAGGGGGAAGTTCTTGGCAGATGGGTAGTCGAAATAATCGAGCGCAAAGGTCATCGGCAGTCTGCCCGAAGGACATACCTTGCCCGTGAGCACATCGGCGACAGCATTGCCGCCCTCTTCGCCGGGCTGCCAAGCCATGACGATGGCATCGACCTTGTCGCGCCATGACGCCACATCGATGACGCCACCCACGTTGAGCACTACAATCACAGGCTTCTTCTGCGCATGGAAAGCCTTGCTAACCTGGTCTATCAGCGTCAGCTCAGCCTTGGTGAGCAGATAGTCGCCCTCCTTGTAGTCGCGATCTTCGGCCTCGCCCGAGTTGCGGGCGATGGTGATGATGGCCTTGGTGCAGTCCTTGGCACGATAGCCGATGAAGGCGCTGTTGATGGCAGGCTCCTCGGGCTCACGCATGCCGAAGAACCAGTTGCGGAAGGTGGGCGTATTCTGCTCGTCGAGCAGCAGATACTGGTTGTCCATATAGTGGGTGTAATAGGTATCAAGCGTAGAGTTGAGGTTTACCTTGCTGTTGTGCAGTCCCTCGACGAGGGTCACGGTGTAGGGCTTGTAGACATCGGCGGCGCCGCGTCCGTTGGCATAAAACTTATACGCGCCAAGTCCGAAGAGCGCCACCTGGTCGTCTTCCACGAGGGGCAGAGGGCGCGCCTTGGTCACCGCCTGCTTGGCAGCATCACCGGTGATGAGGGCAGGCTCGCTGTTCTTGAGCAGCACCACGCCCTCGGTGGCAGCCTCGCGTGCCAGCACGGCATGGGCCTTGAGGTCGGGAGCGAAGGTGGCTTCGACGCCACGGTAGTGGGGTGTGCGCATGATGTATCGCAGCACACGCCGCACATTGTTGTTGATTTCAGCCATCGTCAGCGTACCTTTCTTCACGCAGTCCAGGATATCCTGAACCTGCTGCGGAGTACCGCCCATGAGCAGGTCGTTGCCGGCATGTACCTGTGCGCGGGTGTCGCGTGCCTCCACCCAGTCGGTCATCACGATGCCGTTGAAGCGCCATTCCTTGCGCAGCAGGTCGGTGAGCAACTTGTGGCTGTACTGGGTGTGCAGGCCATTGATACGGTTGTATGACGACATCACAGCCCAAGGCTTAGCCTCGCGGATGGCTATCTCGAAGCCGCGAAGGTAGATCTCGCGGAGAGCGCGCTGCGACACACGGGCGTCGTTGAACATACGCATCGTCTGCTGCGAGTTGGCGGCAAAGTGCTTGATGGTGGCGCCCACGCCCACAGACTGCAGACCCTTGGTGGCTGCCGCTGCCATATAGCCAGACAGCAAGGGGTCTTCAGAATAGTACTCGAAGTTGCGGCCGTTGAGCGGGTTGCGATGTACATTGAGACTCGGAGCCAACAGGATGTCGCCACCGTAGGCAAGCAGTTCGTCGCCCATTGTGGCACCCACGCGCTTCACCAGGTCGGTGTTCCATGTGGCAGCCAGCAGCGTAGCCACTGGGAAGCCGGTAGAATAATAGGCTTTGCCGTCGCCTCTCACCAGCGTGTCCATGCGCACACCCGTGGCGCCATCCATCATGATGGTGTGGGTTATGCCCAGGCGGGGTATGGCGTAGGTGGTGCCGGCTCCGTTGGCGATGATATCCATGCCTTCAGCCGACTTGACTCCCACCAGCAGATGGGCTTTCTCTTCAAGGGTCATCGCTTTGACAATCTGGTCGATGGGCGCTTTGCCCAACTGGGGCAAGGGTTTTTGGGCGGTCATCGTCAGGCTACACGACGCCACGGCAAATAGTAGGAATATTCTTGATAATTTCATGATAATAATGATTTTCTGCAAAATTAATATAATTTCATTAGACCTCCACGCTTTTAGGGCAAAAAGTGTGAAGGTGGGCGTAAAAAAATGGATTGAGGGGCTGGATATCGTTGGATGAATGAAAACACAAAAAGCCGTGGCGGTGGCTGTCGTGGTGTGAGTTATCTGCTGTGGTTACACTGGCATTTAGATGGTGCGGATAACGCCTTCGGCTAAGCGCAACTCCTACAGCGTTGTCGGGGGGCATTCCATCCACTATGAACCAACCATACATGGCCTTAATACGAAGCCCCATCCCTACCTTACCCAAGGGAAAGAAGCTCGAACCAACCGCCTCAAACACAGCAGGAATAAGATCCATCCCCTTGAGGAGGTCTGGGGAGGTGCGACTGCTTTGGGGAGGGGCTTTGGGATAGACACAAAAAAAGGGCAGACTGTTTCTCATTACTGAGAGCAGCCTGCCCCATACTTTACTATTCACCTAATGCTTATTTGACTTCTATATGCTTAACGTCTTCCTTTTCCTCTTTCTTCTCGACCTTTGGCAGAACTACCTTGAGCACACCGTCGGCTACGTTGGCCTCAATCTTATCGGCATTTACGTTGTCTGGAAGAGCATAACTCTGACGATAGCTGGTGTAAGAGAACTCGCGGCGCAGATAGTGTTCCTTCTTGTTCTCGTCCTTCTGCTCATTCTTGTTCTCGATAGAGAGGGTAAGATAGCCGTCTTTGTCGATACTCATGTTGACTTGCTCCTTCTTCAGGCCTGGAACAGCGACTTCCATAACATACTGCTTGTTGTCTTCCTTAACGTTGACAGCCGGAGCTGTGGTTGTGGTCTGTGCCATTACGGGTGTATTGAAGAAATTGTCATCAAACCAATTGTTCAACCAATCAAAATCATTGTTTCTACGAACTAACAACATAATTATTACCTCCTAATTGTATTTTATATTCTTCTATTATCTTGCCGGTGTGGGTCTCGTCAACCTTGCGGTTGCCTTCGGCCTTCCGGCTTTCACTGATAGTTTTGCAAGTTACATACCAACGGCGAAGAAGTGACAATTTGTCAGCGCGAGGGGGCGATTGTGGCAGCAATGTTGAAAATAATTGGCTTTTGCTGCCATAATCATGACAACAGGAAGGCAATATGGCATCATGGCAAGGATGGCGGTGATGACGGTAAAGACAAGGAGAGCGGCTGGCATCGCTATGTTCAGGACAAAAAAAAATGAAGGCCGCAACTATTCCCATAGTCGCGGCCCCCGGATTGTTGTTTTTAAACCAACGCTATATTATGAAACAACAAATTATTGCTTATAGAAGTGGAGCTCACCTACAACTGGCTTGTTGGAATCAGCTCCATATTGAATACCAGCGTAGCACTTCCATGGGATAAACTTCACATACTTGCAAGTAACGGCGCCGTAGAAGTTAACACAAACCTTAGAACGTGTGTAACCATACTCGAGCTCGCCGCCAGTCTGTGAAGTCCAGTTCTGACCGTCGTCGCTGGTGAGTACCTCAATTGAATAAGGACCATAAGTAGCATAGTAACCATAACGGTAAGCGATACCAATCAGTGGTTGTGGAGTGTGGAACTCACAGAGGATTGGAGCGGGACCATTATACATATTTACATAAGTATATGTAGCATCGTCGTTGAGGTCCTGGGTACAGTCCGCACCGTCGAATGTCATGGTCATTTCGTCAGTACCGATTCTGGTCTTAGACTCCAGTTCAGAAGTGCTGAAGTTCTTGAAGTTGGTTACCTTCTTGTTGACCAATACGAAGTATGCATTGTGGTCTGAAGCAACCTCAACAACAGCAGCAGACTTGATGTCGGCTACCTTCAGGGCCATAATACCCTTGCCGTTCAAGTTCTTAAGAGCGTCGCTTTCAACGACTCTGAAGACAACAGGCTCAGAAGAAACCAGCTTACCTGCAGGAATGGTAACAGTAGCCTTCTCAAAAGAGATAGCACCTGTTGACATTGCGCTATACTGATTGTCGTTATCGCTATAAACCTTGGCAGATGCAGCAGCAGCCTCAGCATCCTCGGCTACGGTAACAACCACATCGTTCTCTACCGCACGGTTCAGACGAACATAGAACTCAGTAGCATCTTCGGGAAGAAGCGTGCCAACAGGAGTCTGTGCAGCGTCAATCTTTGCGGCATTGGTAGGTATCGCCACCTCATTGATATATACCTTGGGGGCATTGCTTGGCTGCTCTTCGGGGTGAAGGAGCGTGCCCACCTCGGGCTCGCCCTGACATGCCGTGAAGAGGGGCAAAGCGGCTATCAGCGCAACGGCTGATTTAATTATCATTGATTTCATAATCTTCTTACGTTTTTACAGTTTATTATTTACCATCAATACGTACATCCTGAATCCATACAGGAGTTGAGTTGTCCTTGGTTGTAGCATCGTTGCCGTTGCCAGACCAGTCCTTGAACTGGTTGCCCTGACCCTCGTTGAACTTGTAGTAGAAGATGAAGCCTGGAGTGGCGGGGTCACAAGAGTACATATTGTTCTGAATCTCCTTCTGTGAGCGTGCCTTCTTCCACAGACGAACCTCGCTGTAGAAAGAGTTACCTCTGTTGTAGGAAGAGTTAGAGCTGATAGATACAGAAGAAACGCGGGTCTCCTTGCCAGGCATGTCCATAGAGTTGTCGAGCTGACCGTTGACATAGAGATACAACTTGGCACCGGTACATACGTATGCGATGTGATACCATGTGTTGGCGTTGAAGAGCGTCAAGCTGTTCATCTGAGTACCCTGGGTCTTGATCTGCAGACGGTTACCCTCGATAGGAGCGTCACCGAAGCGAACGTAAACCTCATCGGGACCGGTGCTGTAGATGGCCTGGTTGTTGTACTGACCGATTTGTGTACCGAGAATATCCTTCTTGATATTCATCTCCATAGTCCACTCAGTAGTAGTATAAGTCTCCTTGAGGTCCTGGCCAATGTAGGAATTTACGTTGAACTGGACAACAGGCTGGATAACCACCTGGTCGAGAACGAATACCATAACGCTACCAGACTTGAGGACATTAGCGTTGCCGCTAACCTTCTCAAGACGGAAGGCGAGCGCATACTTCTTACCGCTATTCTTGAGCTCATCATTGTAAGGATTGATGGTGAGTGTAGCGGGGTTAGATACAGAAGTACCGGGCTCAATGGTCACCTCATTGGCAGAGAGTGAGAAAGAACCTTCGGGCAGAGCAGTATAAGAAGTCTCGTTCTTGGAGTTGAACTGCTCGAGAGCCTGAGCATCGTACACCAGCTTGAAGCTGCTTGCCTCGGTAGCCTTTTCAGACAGACGTACGTTGATGTCTGTAGAGACAAACTCGTTGCCGACAGTAAGTTTCTGCGAAGAATTGGCATTGGTCGCTGTCTGCAGGATGTATGCCTGATTGGTGAGCTGGTCGTATTCGGCATTCTCACAACCTGTGAGGGCTACGGCGCCGAGAAGGATGCCACCATATATGAATTTTGAAATCTTTTTCATTATTGCAGTTATTATGAAATTAAATACTACTTAATCGCGGGATTCATAATCTGGATACCCTTACGCAGAGCGGGATAAGAAGGCTGCTTACCTGCCATATACTCATACTCCATGTGATAGGTACCGATACCACCCTTCTGGACTTTCTTGCCATTGATGATGGGCTGCCAACGTGCCATACCCTCAAGACTCATCATCTCGTTGCCATTGCGGTCAGTAAATGATACGCCACCAGCAAGAGCAAAGTTCTCGAAGTTCTCGGTAACGATGTACTTCTTGGCAACCTCTTCGGGCTCGAGTACGCCATTAAAGTTCATGATAGTACCCTGGAGACGACCATCGAGGTTAGCGTCACCGGTACATTGGTAAGCCTGAACGATGAAGTAGTTGAAGCAAGGACCGAGCTCTGAGTTGATAGTCTGAGGCTCACCGTCGATGACGAGCATCTTGTCTGTACCCGACTTCGGACCAAGACGGCGGCTGAGAGCCTCTACGAATACCTTCTCGGCAGCGGGTACACCAGAGATGTTACCACGGTGACCGTAGTTAGGCTCATAGTCATAGTCGAAACCATCGTAACCATACTTGTCGATGGTATCACAGATGGCATTGGCATACTTCACGATAGCCTCGTCGCCTTCACCCCAGAATGTAGTGGCATCCTCGCCCTCGGGAGTGAGCTGGTCGCCCACGTTCTGTACGATAAAACATACGAGAGCACGTGTACCCTTTACAGTCTGTACATATTCGAGGTCGGCCTTGCGCTCGGGTGTGAGGTTACGCCAGTTACCCCATATTGAAACGAAGTCTACGCTGTCGGGGAGACCGCGGAGCGAGTTTTCGAGAGAAGCACCGGCACCTACCCAGTTACCAAACCATCCGAAGGCTACGGGGTGGTCGCTCTTCTTATATGCTCTCAGAGCCTCATAGTACTCTGGAGTGCGCGCAGGGTCGGTGAGATTGACGGGATTCTTTGTCTCGACATCTGTGTCACAGGCAGCAAACATAAAGGCAACTACCGACACGAGCAGCATTTTGAATATATTTTTCATTGCTTTTGTCAATTTATTAGTTGATAATATAGTGATTACTTCTGCCACCACATCTTGGTAGCATAGTCATCGGCACCACCGAGGAGCTGTACAGCCTTCTGATAGTTTACAGGGTTGTTGGTAGGCTCAGTGTAGTCGAAAGGAATACGGTTGGGCACCTCGATGCTGTAAGAAGTAGTCTGGGCTACGGGGAATACCTTAGGATAGCCTGTACGACGTATCTCGCACCATCCCTCCTGACCGTCGGGGAAGAGCGCAATCCACTTCTGGACGATAAGGCGCTCGAGTTTCTCAGCTGCAGAAGCGCTGTTGTCCCACTTGATAGTGATGGTAGACATCTTGCCATGTGAACCACCGTAACCATCGGTAGCGTCCTTATAGTCGGCAGGAGTACTTGCATTGTCTTCGAGGTAAGCATCTACGTTCTTGGCACCCCACTGCTCGAAAGAGAGCTTGATGGCCTGATTGTAGAGAGACTCTACGCTGCCACCCATACCAGACCAGTTGGCCAGCGCACCTTCGGCACGGCAGAATGTCATTTCGGCTGCTGTGAGCCATACGCCACGAGAGTCCTTCTCGATGTTGGCTGCAGAGTAGAGACCACCGGCAACAGCCTTGTTACCAATGTTGGCACCGGCACGACAACCGATGATGGCGCGGTCGCCCTCGGTAGTTGTGGCGCTGAAGTACTTGCTGATACGTGGGTCACCATAACCGTTCATATAGCTCTCGATGTCGGCACATGCGCGGCTGTCGCCCCACTCTACAGATGTCTTCCACTGACCGTTGGGGTTGTAAGCGATTGAGCAGTTGTCGTCGTTAGAGGTGATGACACCAGCGGCAACAGCTTCCTCACCTACCTTCTTGGCATAGTCGGGAGCCACGAAGCGCATACGGATAGCCATACGCAGTTTGAGAGAGTTGGCAAATTTCACCCACTTGGTGAAGTCGCCACCATAGACCTGGTCGGCGTCCTTGAACTGTACGAGGCTACCACCGTTGGCGGCGATCATACCGTTGATTACACCGAGGGCGTGGTCGAGGTCAGCCACGAGAGTCTTGTAGATGGTCTCCTGTGAAGAGTAGGCATTGGGATCTTCCTCAGCACCGATTGGCAGAGGACCGTACATATCGGTAAGACGGAGGAATGACTGAGCACGCAGGATCAGAGCCCATGCGTAAGGCAGACTCTCCTTGGTAGAGAGACGGGCAATCTCATTGAAAGCCGAAACGGTCTTCTTCATGCTGTCTGCAAAGGGATAGCGAACCCATCCTACAGGAGCATTCATCTTGGCGAAGTTGCTACCAGCAAAACCGTTGTTGGCATAAGTCATGAAACGGCCGAGGTAGTTACCGATAAGGTCTTGGTTCATCTGATAGGTATTCTCCTGCTCGGGGAAAGCCTCTGTCAGCATCTGAACCATGAAAGAACCGGTGCTATAGTTATCGCGGTTGATTTCTTCATTGTTGAGGGCACCACCGGGACGGTTGGCGTCTTCGAAGCCATCAGTACATGAAGCTGCGAGGCCCATTACTGCCACTGATGCAACAGCGAAGGTTATTGTCTTTATAATAGTTTTCATTTTGAAAGTCATTTAATGTAATTAGAACTTCAGTTTAACATTGAAACCTAACGAACGGAGACTTGGCTGCATGAAGTAGTCGAGAGCCTGGTAGAAGGTACCGGTAGAAGCTGTTGACTCGGGATCGAAAGGAGCCTTGCAGTAAATCATCCAGAGGTTGTTGGCTGTAAGACCGAGAGAGAGGTCGAGGCCAGCAAGCCACTTCTTGGGAACATCGTAACTGATGTGGGCCTCCTGCAGACGTACGTTAGTACCACTATAGGTATATTCAGACCAGATGGGGTTGTCACCACCTACTACACCATAGTAGTTTTCAGCAGGTACGAGACCTGTATTGACTGGGATACCTCCATTCTCACGGGCTGCGGCAGAAGCCTTAGACACGCCGTAGTAGTCCATGATGGCCTGGGTCTGGCTCATTACGATACCACCGAGACGGGCAGTAAGGAGGAAGCCGAGGTTGATACCCTTCCAAGAGAATTCGTTAGAGAAACCGATGTTGCCCTTGGGCAATACGCTACCCAGATACTTGGGATTGGAGAGAGTCTTGCGGATTACGTTGCCGCTGGCGTCGAGGGCGATGTTGCCTTCATTGTCACGAGCAAAGTCGGTATAGCTGTACACGTCACCCATGGTACCACCCTTCTTCAGGATTACACCCACACCGTTAAGACCTGTTGTGCTGATGGTCTCCTCAGGATCGGGGAGCAGGTCGACAATCTTGTTGCGGTTCATACTGTAGGTAAGAGAGCTGCTCCAAGAGAGCTTGCCAAACTGGTGGTTGTAACCGATAGAAAGCTCAAGACCGCGGTTGCGTACGTTACCGGTCTGTACATACTCGCTACCATAACCCTCAGATACTGTGATAGGACGGAGGAAGGTCTGCTTGCGGGTGTTAGACTGATAGAATGTCATATCCAGAGTCAGAGCGTTGTTGAAGAAGCGTGCGGTAAGACCGGCTTCCCATGAGTTGGTACGCTCAGGATAGAATGTCTTGGGGAACTTATAAGTTACAGTCTCATAGGTCTGAGTGTTGGGCTTGAAGTTGTAACGCCACTGAGAAGTGATGTTGGGGCTGATAGCCGAACCTACTGATGCCCAAGAGCCACGTACCTTCAGGTAGTCGATGAACTCGGGGAGCTTCACCATCTGAGAGATGATGGCAGAAATACCTACTGAAGGATAGAAGAACGACTCGTTCTCGGTGCCTGCGAGGGCAGAATCCCAGTCGTTACGGCCAGTCAGAGTCAGGTAAACCATGCTGCGCCATCCCAGCTCGACGTTGGCGAACACCGAGTTGATGTTATGCTTGTTGAAAGCATAGATAGGACGGTTGTCGTTGGTCGCATTGGCATAGTCAATGGCGTTGGGGCTGAAGATGTTGGAAGGAGCACGCAGACCGCCTTGGAAACCATTTTGGTCAAACTGTGTGCGAGAGAACGAACCACCGACGTTGGCGCCGATAGAGAACTTGTCAAAGCTCTTGTTTACGTTGAACATCACGTCACCATAAACGCTCTGGTCTACGGCGTTAGAGTAGGCGTAGAAACCATAGTCAGAGTGAGCGAAGAGGTTGATGGTAGAAGCATAGCGCTTGTCCTCAGACTTGCTGGTGGCACGGTCGAAGCGGATACGGCCCACTACGTCCAACCAGTCGAAAATCTGGTACTTCAAGCTGCTGTTGATCATGTAGCGATGCTTCTTGGTAGTACGATTCATGCGATTGGCAATCCAGTAGGGGTTCTGCATAGACAGAGCGTCACCGAAGTTCCAGTTCTGAACATAGATACCACGAGACTGGTCGAAGACTTCAAAGGTACGGATAGCGTCAAAGCTCTCGCCACGTGGGAAGAGGTAGAGCGCTACCAGCGGGTTGAAGTACTGACCCTGAGCCATGAGGTTCATGTCGCTCTGCTTCACATAGTTGAGATTGAAGTCGAGAGTCAACTTGTCGTTCAGGAAGTTGGTAGAGTTGCGGAATGTGAAGTTGTAACGGTCATAGCTGTTGTTGGGCATGATACCGTTGGCATTGGTAGTACCTACCGATGCGTAAGTCTGGTTCTTGCCGTTACCTACTGTCAGAGACACGTTGTTCTGAACGTTGGTACCGGTATTGAAGAAGTTTTCGGGGTCGAAACCTGTAAACTCAGAACCACCCTTCTCACCCCAAGAGCGAACCTCACCGGGACGGTTGGCATACTCGTTCTGGAACTCGGGCATCTTGAATACGTCTGAGAACTGGGTACTGTTGCTTACTACAACAGACACGCGGCCTTCCTTACCTTTCTTGGTAGTGATCATGATCACACCCTGAGCGGCAGCCGAACCGTAAAGAGCGGCAGCAGCAGGACCACTGAGCACGCTGATGCTCTCGATGTCCTCGGGGTTGATATCGGCGATACCTTCACCACCAGGCTGGTTGGCATAGATACCCTCAGCAGTACCGTTGTTGCGGTTGTTGATTGGCACACCGTCTACTACGTAGAGAGCAGAGTTGCTCTGGTTGATAGACTTGGGACCACGCATTACGACACGTGTGGCACCACCCATACCGGCAGAAGAGGCGTTGATGTTGACACCAGCCACCTTACCGGCGAGAGAGTTCATAAAGTTGGTGCTCTTTACAGTGGTCAGGTCTTCATTGCCCAACTGCTGTACATTGTAGCTCAGCGCCTTCTCCGAGCGCTTGATACCCAGAGCGGTAACGACTACTTCGTCGAGAGTCTTCTCGTCCTGAGCGAGGTTGATGGTCATACCTGTACCTATGGCAGCCACTTCCTTGTCGGCATAGCCCAGATAAGTTACTACCAAGGTACTTCCGGCGGGAACTTTGAAAGAGAACTTACCGTCGATGTCAGTGACTACTGCGGTTTTTGTTCCTTTTACCGTTACGGTTGCACCAATGACAGGTTCGCCATTTTCATCGAGTACCTGTCCTCCGACTGTCTTCTCATTAGCCTGCTCCACCTTGTTGAAGGGAGCTTTCTCACTGGGCGCTCCTACTGCAAATGCAGAAACGCTACCAAGGCACAATGCCGATGAGAAAAACAATCTTAGCAAATTAGATTGCATTCTGTCCATAGGTTTTTTGTAAGTTATAAAATTAAACAATATGAGAATTTTCACTCAATATCTATGTTAGTTGTTTCCCTGTTGGGTCGCAATTGGTTTAATCCCGTCCTGAGAGAATTCCCTCTGGCTTGGGCGCACCGCGGACGGCGCACCTGCACCATAGTATGCTTTGTTCAGTTCACAAACTCATGCTTGAGGGTCTGTTATCATCAGGTTATGTTGTTTAGGTTGTATGTATCGTCTTTATTTCGATGCAAAGATAAACCTTTTTTAGCAATTGCGCAATTATTTCTGCCATTTTTTTTATATGCTGGTGCCAAAAAATCAAGGTTGGTGACTATCTCGGCTGTCATTTTGCTTATTTTCCAAGGAATTAGCGTTAAAAAAAATTTCATTGCGACGCCCTCTGTCATGGGTGAAACTATCGCACGCGTGCGCGCGTATATATTATATAAGGTATAAGCACCGGGCGTAGGCATGATGAACCCGACGGACAGAACGGGCGATGTCGCCACAGTCGCCGCGACGGTCATATTCTGCCGCGCCATCGCGGTTTTTTACGTTTCAAGGTGCGAAATGAGTATTGCATGGGCTGATTTGTGCATTGCAAACCTTGAATTTCTGATGTCATGCCGTGCCGTTCGCTTTTCTTGCATGGGCAGAGAGTTGTTTTGCAGTGCCGTTCGCTTTTCTTGCATGGGCAGAGGGATGTCTTGCCCAAGCAGAGGGATGTCTTGCCACGCCAACAGAGAGCAAATGATGGTGGGCGCCATCACTCGTTGCTCGTGAATGGCGGGCGAATGGCCGAACAATGCGAAGGAAGTAATGCCGGGCAGCGAAAGGAGTGATGCCGGGTGGCGAAGGGAGTGATGGCGGGTAGCGAAGGAGATTGGGCTTTCGGCGAGGGAGTGATGACAGGCGACGAGGGGTTGGCGACTTGCGGAGAAGGTGGCAACGGTGGGTGTCAAAGGGAGGGGGTTGGGCGCTGCGGTCACGAAGAAAGGGACAAAAGCAACTGCTGGTGTTTGCTTTTGTCCCTTTGCGGCGACTGTGCTTGTCGGCTGTAGGCTGAGGGTATGGGCTACTGCGCTCCCCTGCCCTAATGCGCCGACACAGTTATGTGAGAAGGAGCTGCAGATTGTCGATGAGTTTGCCTACAGCGTGATGGTTGGCGCGCAGATGGTCGAGCATCTCGCGGCGGGTAGGCATACGCTTTACCTCCTTCGCCTCTGCCACGCGCACGCTGAGCTTGAGGTCGGGGCAACCCAATGCAATTTGCAGCGTCTTCTCTATACGCGGCTTGATTTCGATGATTTCGTTGGCCAGGAAGGTATTGTCTGCCACCGCCTCGACAAGGGGATAGTCGGTGATGACGGGGTCGATGTTCTTCATACGCTGCGCCAGCGCGACATACTTCTTGGGCATACGGTTGCACATGCCACGCCACTCCAGTCCGAGCTGTGCGTCGTCGAAGGGCTTCCCCTCGGGCTGTGCGCTGTCGGCGTCGGTCTTGAAGGCGTCGTCCTCGCTCTGCGCCACTTTCTCCTCGGTTTTCAGTATCGAACTGAACGAGAGCGACGACATGCCCAAAAGGGGATTAACCATAGGTTGTGCCGCCCGGGATGGGGTCTTGGGCGCTTCAGAAGGAGCCACAGCCTCTACTGTCTGCACCTCCTTCTGCGGGCGGCGGACAGGGGGCTCAGCCACGGCCACCTGTGCTGCCGCTTTAGGCTGAGACGCTGTGATAAGTCTGAACAGGGATTTCAATCGCTTGGGGCCAGGCCCCACGCCGGCGGCATCGTCGGGCTGGGTGATTTGTGCCACCTCTATCAGGGTGATTTCAGCCAGCAGGCGCTTGTTGGAACTCTGCCTGTAGTTGACATCACACTGGTTGAGGATGCGCAGCGCCTTGTACAGGAACGGTACAGAGCAACGCTGTGCCTGCTCTTTGTAGCGCTGTTGCTGCTGTTCGCTCACCTCGAGCAGGGCTATGGTCTCGGCATCGCGCGCCATGAGCACGTTGCGCACATGGGTGGCAAGTCCGTTGACAAATCTGCCTGCGTCGAAGCCCTTGGAGAGCACCTGGTTGAACAGCACCATGATATCGGAGGCCTTGTTCTCGAGCGCCTGGTCGATGACCTTGAAGTAGTATTCGCTGTCGAGGATATTGAGGTCTTCGAGCACCTTCTTGTAGGTGATGTCGCCCTGGCTGAAGCTCGCCGCCTGGTCAAAGATAGACAGCGCGTCGCGCATACCGCCGTCGGCCTTCTCGGCTATCATGTGCAGCGCCTCGGGCTCTGCCTTGATGCCTTCGCGCTCTGCCACCATCTTGAGGTGGTTTACGATGCCGGGCACGGTCATGCGGTCGAAGTCATAAATCTGGCAACGGCTGATGATGGTGGGCAGTATCTTGTGCTTCTCGGTGGTGGCGAGGATGAAGATGACGTGGGCTGGCGGTTCCTCGAGCGTCTTGAGGAAGGCGTTGAAGGCAGCCGTAGAGAGCATGTGTACCTCGTCGATGATGAAGACCTTGTAGCGGCCGAGCTGGGGGGCGATGCGTGTCTGTTCCATGAGCGCCTTGATGTTTTCTACCGAGTTGTTGCTGGCGGCATCGAGCTCAAAGATGTTGTAGGAGCGCTGCTCGTTGAACGCCTGGCAGCTCTCACACTCGTTGCACGCCTCTCCCTCGGCAGTGGGGTGCATGCAGTTGATGGCCTTGGCGAAGATACGCGCGCAGGTGGTCTTTCCCACTCCTCTCGGACCGCAGAAGAGGTATGCGTGAGCGAGTTTGCCGCTCTTCACCGCATTCTTGAGCGTTGTGGTAAGCGCCGACTGTCCCACCACCGAGTCGAAGCTCATCGGGCGGTACTTTCGGGCGGATACAATGTATTCTTCCATACTTATAGGGATATAGTTTAATGTTGCAATGATAGCGACGCCCATCGTCTGGTCGACGAATATTGGCATCTCTATTGCAAAAGTAACTAAAAATGTCGAAAGTTTCGATGATATTTAGTATTTTTGCACGTGTAATACATATAAATATGTTTTTTCGTAAAGGTAATATAGGCAATCTGCTCGGTCATTACAAGTATCTCATCGTAATCGTACTGGGTACAATCATGGTGGGTGTGGTAGGCAACAACAGCTTCCGCAAGCGCATCCAGTATGAGCTGCAGATAGGCGACCTCAAGGACGAGATAGAGCGGTATAATGCCCAGAACGAACACGACACGAAGAAGCTGCAAGAGCTGACGCGCAATCCCAAAGCCATCGAGAAGGTAGCCCGCGAGCGTTATTTCATGAAGACCGATGACGAGGACATCTTTGTGCTCAGCGATGACCAAACGACAAATGACAATGATGAAAACAATGAATAAGTGGCAGAATGCCATCTATCTCTCAGGCGGTCTGCTCATGGTGGTGGGCGCCGGCTGTTACTGCTTCCTGCTCTGGCAGCAGGTGATGTGTTGGATATTCCTCTTCGGCGCGTGCATGTTTGCCATCATGCAGATGATGCAGACCTACGAGGGCAACGACCCGACCATCAAGCGGCTCAAGCGCATACAGAGCATTGCCGACATATTCTTCATTCTTTCAGGCATGCTCATGGTAGACACCGTGTATCATGTTCTGGTGTCGCTCTTCGACAGCAACATGAGCGCGGGGTACTACACCTATATAGAATATGTATACAACAAATGGGTAGTGCTGCTACTTATCGCCGCCATCCTTGAGGTTTACACTACACATCGCCTCGACAGCGAACTCAAGAAAACAAAAAATACTTAAAAGTAGGCGCTAATCTATAAATAAGCATTAAAAAAGTTCATAACTTCGATATTAGATATTACCTTTGTGCTAACAAGCCGGGGGCTGATACTGGCGAGCAAAAGCTCAGTCGTTACCGCTGGCACAACAACACAGAACTAAAAGCTATATATGAAGAAAGTAGTATTTTACTTTATCGCCCTGTTGACGCTGACATCTTGTGCAAAGTCGTTCGACATCCAAGGCACGTCCAATATTTCCACCTTGGATGGTCGCAAACTATATTTGAAGGTATTGGTAAACAATGAGATGAAGAACCTCGACTCGTGTGACGTCGTTCACGGCAAATTCTCGTTTACCGGCACTGTAGACACCGTGCGCATGGCCACCATATTCATGGAAGACGAGAGCGTGATGCCCGTAGTGCTCGAAGCCGGCGACATCGTGGTCAAGATAGACAACACCCAGCAGGTGGTAAGCGGCACTCCGCTCAACGACAAGCTGTTCCAGTTCTTCAACAAGTTCAACCAGCTCAAGAGCCAGCAGGCCGACCTCATCCACCAGCACGACCAGGCCATCATGAACGGCAACGACATGAACGTGGTGAACCAGCAGCTCGAGGCCACCGCCCAGAAGCTGTCGCAAGAAGAAGACCAGCTGGTTACCAGCTTTGTCACCGAGAATTTTGACAACGTGCTCGGTCCCGGCGTGTTCTTCATGGCTACCATCAACAACACCTACCCCATGCTCGACCCCTGGATAGAGGACATCATGAGCAAGGCTACCGACAATTTCAAGAACGACCCATACGTCAAGGACTACTACGCCAAGGCGCTCGAGAACCAGCAGATTATGACTGGCATGAAGGATGTGCCTGCACAGGAGCAGGCTCCCGCCCAGCCCGTAGAGGCTGCGCCCACGCCCAACCAGATGGCCCAGCCTGGCGCAAGCAAATAAACAATGAACTCTATATGTCTACAATCATTTATGGAGGTACCATCGTCAACGAAGGCAGGAGCTTCCTCGGAAGTCTGGTCATCGACAACGACAGGATAACCGAAATTTACGAAGACAGCAGTACACCCCGTGGCCTCTATTCGGAAGAGATAGACGCCACGGGGTGTCTTGTTATGCCCGGCGTGATAGACGAGCACGTCCACATGCGTGAGCCGGGACTCACCCAGAAAGCCGACATCGAGAGCGAGACCCGAGCCGCTGCCTGGGGTGGCGTGACATCGGTGATGGACATGCCCAACACCGTGCCCCAGACCACCACCATAGAAGCCCTCAACGACAAGTTTGAACGCGCGGCGCACGAGAGCCATGTCAACTACAGTTTCTTCCCCGGAGCCACAGCCTCCAACCTGTCGCTCATCGGCCATGCCGACGCCCACCGCATACCCGGCATCAAGCTGTTTATGGGTGCCTCGACCGGCAACATGCTGGTAGACGGCGACAGCGCCCTCGACGCCATCTTCGCCGCCTGCGCCGAGCGCGGTCTGCCCCTGATGACCCACTGCGAAGACTCTGCCATCATCAATGACAATATGGCCAGAGCCAAAGCCCTCTACGGCGACGACCCCGACATCCAGTACCACCCCACCATACGCAGCGAGGAAGCCTGCTGGCAGTCTACGCACAAGGCAGTAAGCCTGGCACGCCACCATCACACCCGTCTGCATGTGGCCCACATCACCACAGCCCGCGAGCTGGAGCTCTTCGGCTCCGACGACCACATCACCGCCGAAGCCGTGGCAGCCCATCTGCTCTTCAGCGACAGCGACTATGCGCAGCGGGGCGCACTCATCAAGTGCAACCCCGCCGTGAAGACCGCCCACGACCGCGACGCCCTGCGCCGTGGCCTCACCGACGGCCGCATCTACACCCTCGGCACCGACCACGCTCCCCATCTGCTGGCCGACAAGCAAGGAGGCTGCGCCCGTGCCGCTTCGGGCATGCCCATGGTGCAGTTTTCGCTGCCCACCATGCTGGGACTCACCGACCAGGGAGTGCTCACGGTGGAGCGCATGGTGGAACTGATGTGCCACAACCCCGCCCGACTCTTCGGCGTGCGCGACCGCGGATTTCTGCGTCGTGGCTACAAGGCCGACATCGCCATCGTGGAACCCCACCAGCGCTGGACGGTCACCGAAGACATCATACAGAGCAAGTGTAAATGGAGCCCGCTCATGGGCGACAGTTTCGACTGGCGGGTGCGTACCACCCTGTGTAACGGCCGCACCATCCACGACCGTGGACATTTCTGCACCGACAGTCGGGGCGAAGAGATAGCGTTCAGATGAGAACCGTCGTCACCTACAGTTTCAGCCAGCTCGAGCCCTACATCAACTGGGTCTACTTCTACCACGCCTGGAGCCTCAACGGCAAGCCCGAGAGCGAGCGCCAGCGCATGAAAGCCGAGGCTCTCGACACGCTCCGCCAGACCGATGACCGCTTCAAGGCCCGCGCCATCATAGGGCTATACCCTGCCTTGGGCGACGGCGACGACATCGTGCTCGACGGCGGAGAGCGCATCCCCCTGCTGCGCCAGCAACATCCCGCCAAAGGATGCGACTACACGCTGTGTCTCTCTGACTTTGTGCGGCCTGCAGGCTATGGCGAACCCGACCATATAGGCGTCTTCGCCACCACCGTAGACAGCGGCATGGAGACCGACTGCCACGGCGACATCTACCAGCAGATGCTGAGACAGACCCTTGCCGACAGACTGGCAGAGGCTGCCGCTGAACGGCTGCACTACGAGGTGCGCACACGGCTATGGGGCTATCAGCCCGACGAGCCCGAAGACCCCACCCGCATGCTGGCTTGCGACTATCAGGGCATAAGGCCCGCCATAGGCTACCCCTCAATGCCCGATACCAGCCTCAACTTTGTGCTCGACCGGCTGCTGCACTTCACCGATATAGGCATACGCCTCACGGAGAGCGGCATGATGACGCCTCATGCCAGCGTGTCGGGGCTCATGATAAGCCACCCCGAGGCACGCTACTTCGACCTGGGCAAGATAGGCGACGACCAGCTCGCCGACTACGCCCACCGACGCGGCATCCCCATCACGCTGATGCGCAAGTTTTTAGAATCCAACATGATACGACAATGATAGCCCGTGTGTTCATCCCTCTGCTACTTATCATCATCCTGCCCGATGTATATCTCTGGCTGCACCGTCTGCGCCGCCCCGTCTACTCGTGGGCAGAGCGGCTGCTGTGGCTGGCACCTTCGGCGCTGATGATAGTCTTCAGCAGCATACTGGCAGTGTCGCCCAGCTTTGTGCCCGACGACATCTACTGGGCACGGCTCTACATCGCCCTGCTCGGGGTATGGGTAGTGCCCAAGCTGGTCTATGTGCTCTGCTCGGCCATAGGTATGGCGATATGCCGCCTCGCCCACAGCCGCCGCAACTGGGGCCGCCTCGTGGGGATGGGGCTTGCGGGGTATATGGTCTACGCCTTTGTCTATGGCTATACCATAGGTTTCGCCGATATAGAGGTGAAGCACGTGACGCTGGCGGTAGACAATCTGCCGAAAGAGTTTGACGGACTGCGCGTGGCACATCTCTCCGACGCCCATGTGGGCACCTATACCGGCCGCCGCGCCCAGATACTGAGCCGTGCCGTCGACAGCACGCTCGCCCAGCACCCCGACCTCATCTGCTTCACGGGCGACATACAGAACGTGAAGCCCGCCGAGCTGGAGCCCGTGTTGCCCATGCTCGCACGCCTCAAGGCTCCGTTGGGAGTCTACTCGGTACTGGGCAACCACGACTATGCCACCTATCTCGGCGGCACCGACGAGGAGCGCAGCCGCGCCGAACAGCGGCTCTGCCAGATGGAGCGCGGACTGGGGTGGCATCTGATGCTCAACGACAACTGCGTCATAAGGCGTGGCAGCGACTCTATCTTCATCGCCGGCATGGAGAACGACGGCGAGCCGCCCTTCCCCTCGCGGGGCGACGTGGGCAAGACCATGCGCGGAATACCTGCCGGGGCGTTTACCCTGATGCTCGAGCACGACCCGTCGTCGTGGACCCGCACCATACTGCCCCACTCTACCGCCCAAGTCACCCTGAGCGGACACACCCACGGCGGACAGATAGAGCTCTTCGGGCTGCGCTTCACCCAGCTGCGACAGCGCCACGACCTGGGGCTCTACCGCGAGGGACAGCGCTGGCTCTATGTCAATGCCGGACTGGGCGGCGTGGTACCCATGCGCTATCATGTAAATCCAGAGATAACCATCATTACACTGACAACGAACAAATCATAAAACCAATGAAGTATCTGTATCGACTCTATCAGCTCATCGTCGCACTACCCATATTCCTGGTAGCCAGCATCGTCACTTCGCTCACCACCATGATAGGCTGCCGACTGGGCAACGGCCACTTCTGGGGCTACTATCCCGGCAAGTGGTGGTCGCGTCTCACCACCTTTATCCTCCTTCTACCCGTCAAGGTCGAGGGGCGCGAGCATCTGCGCAAGGACGAGTCTTATGTATTCGTAAGCAATCATCAGGGAGCGTTTGACATCTTCCTCATCTACGGTTTCCTGAACCGCAACTTCAAGTGGATGATGAAGCGCAGCCTGCGCAATGTGCCTCTGGTGGGCGCCGCGTGCCACTATGCCCATCACATCTTTGTAGACAAGCGTGGGCCCAGCAAGATACGCGAGACCTATGACCATGCGCGCGACACGCTGCGCGAGGGCATGTCGCTGGTGGTCTTCCCCGAGGGAGCCCGCTCATTTACCGGACACATGGGGGTATTCCGCCGCGGTGCCTTCATGCTCGCCGACGAGCTCCAGTTGCCCGTAGTGCCGCTTACCATCAACGGCTCGTTCGACGTGCTGCCCCGTATGCGCGACGGGCGCTTCGTCGACTGGCATCCGCTCAAGCTCACCATCCATGCCCCCATCTATCCCCAAGGCAAAGGGCTGGAGTATGAGCGCAAGACGATGGACGAGGCATACCAGACCATCATGGCCGACCTGGACAAGAAGTACCAGGGATATGTAGAGAATCCCGACCAGTAACGACTGAGCCGCAGAGAGTGACGGCGGCGGCTCGATTGCCGTCATGACAGTCGGAGAGACCGGCTGCCGCATGACCGCCATACGCAAAGCGCCCTGCCAAGGTGAAAAAACTGCTTTTCATCCTGACAGGGCGCTTTGCGTGTAGATATACGAGGGTGACGGGCTGGCTCCCGACGGTCTTGGCCCACATAGTCAGACCGTCAGTCAGGACCGCGGCATCACTGCACAGACTGGCAGACCTCGGTCTTGATGATGGCGATGTCTTCGCAAGGACGGTCATCGGGGCTGGTGGCGGCAGACTGTATCTGCTCGACCACATCGAGGCCCTCTGTCACCTCGCCAAACACGGTGTACTGACCGTCGAGATGGGGAGTGCCACCAAGGGTGCTGTAAGTCGCGGTCTGCTCCTCGGTAAAACCTACAGGGTTGGCCTTGCAGCTGTCCTGGGCTTCCTGAATCAGACGCTCCTGAAGGTCTTGCAGTCCGGCGCGGTCGCGGTTGCGGCGCATATCCATAATCTCGTCCTTATGGGCGGCCACAAGGTCGTTGAAGGCGATGGTCACCTGGTTCTGCTGCATCTGCTTCTCCATCTGCTTGAGTTGGGCAGGCTTGTAGACCGAGCCCCAGACGATGTAGAACTGGCTGCCGCTCGACTCGCGACCGGGGTTGACCTCGTCACCAAGTCGGGCAGCGCAGAGCGCACCACGTTTATGGAAGAGACGGGCATTGATTTCAGCTTTGACGGTATAGCCTGGGCCGCCCATACCGAGGCGTTTGCCGGCGGGAGCGCCCTTGGAGTCGGGGTCTCCGCCCTGAACCATGAAGTCCTTGATGACACGGTGGAACAAGAGGCCATCATAATAACCCTCGGCGGCGAGCTTGAGGAAATTGTCACGGTGGAGGGGCGTCTCGTCATACAGACTGACTACGATATCGCCCAGAGTGGTTGTGATTTTTACTGTTGACATTGTCTATGCTTGTTGTGTTACTATGCTTATTCAGACAACCCGTGCGCCATGCGTCGCGATGGTTGCAACGCTTTGCGTCGTGGTTGCCAATCTTCTACACAAAGGTAATACTTTTTGCTCTACCATCCACACATCTGCCCTATCTTTTAGACTATAGCAGCAGAAAATAGTGAGAAACATGGGGACCTGGGCTGATGGGGCATGATGGGGTAGCAGAAAAGTAATGCGACCACAGATGCGTGTATCGGCTGCAGCCAGAGCATTGACATTATTTTCGCCCCGAGCCATCACTTTTCCCCCGATTTTCTTGGCACGTGTGTACATTATTATATTTGCAATGTAAACATCTTAACCCCAGTCCATGCGCCGCCTGATTGTCATAATGCTGTTGGGGCTCATGACCATACTGAGCCTCCCTGCTTTTGCCAATGTCGAAAGCAGAGAGAGTGACCACGCCACCCAACCCTACAAATACATAGGCAAAGAGCTCGACCGCACCCACGGACTGGACTGGTACGACCACGGTGCCCGCCACTACGACCCCGTGACGGGAAGATGGAACGTAATGGATGCCTTGGCGGAGAAATACTACGCATGGTCGCCATACGTGTCGTGTGGAGACGACCCCGTGAACTACATTGATGCAAGGGGGGACAGCGCATGGGCTGTAAGAAGACAATGGAGTGAAGAGGATAGTGAGAATTTTTCCAATTTTGTACAATTAAGAACAGGAGAGTACAATATAGCGGATAGTGCTATAATAGATAGTATTTGCAAATTATATAACTCATATTCCTGTGAATTTATTATTTGTACATTAGGATATACAGAAGGACCTCATGCATATACATCAGTTGTCTTTGTCAAGAATGCTGACGCAACTGATTATTGGTGCATAGCACGCCCTAAAGGGATGTGTACAGAATGTTGCGAAAACAAAGAGAATAATCCATATATAAAAAGACATGGAAATATAGAAAGTGACGAGCTGTTTTCTTATAAGGAAAAAAGTCTATGTGGAGTTACTATGAAAGAAAATTGTTTATATTTCGTACCACCTCTATTTTTTGAGAAATTAATTATCTACAAAAAAAACAGCAGTACATTCTATTTTGAAATGGGGATAAGTCCTAAGAGCTACTCCCCCTCACAAAAAAGAGAAAGATACAGAAGAGAATGGGAGGCTATTATAATAAAGTATATCAATAAAGTATGCTTATGAATTCAGTGAAAGGCAGCACTAAAGCACAGGGTTTCCAACTAACTTTGCACGATGTTATGGGCGACAGCCGCAACACCGGCCTGCAACCCTATAAATACATAGGCAAAGAGCTCGACCGCACCCACGGACTGGACTGGTACGACCACGGTGCCCGCCACTACGACCCCGTGACGGGAAGATGGAACGTAATGGATGCCTTGGCGGAGAAATATTACCCATGGTCGCCATACGTGTCGTGTGGGGATGACCCAGTAAATGCGGTTGACCCGGATGGGAAAGAAGATTATAGGGTAAATAAGCAAGGACAATTTTATAAACAAAAAAGTATGTGGGAACAAATAAAATCCTTTTTTTGGATGTAATACGAAAAAAGATAGAGTGTTTATGGAAGATACCGATGAATTACTTGCTGAGTTTGAAGAGGGAACTATTATGGAGTTAGAAAAACAGGACATTGAATTTCAAAATGGCACTATAACGCAGACTTCTATGCATATAAAAAACAGACACAACTCGGAGAAACTTTTTAGAATATTAGGTGAACGAACAGAGGTGGAATGGGCACAAATAGAAATGGCCCAAGGGGATAATATCATACTAACTGATAAAGACAAAAGAGAAGTTTCCTCATCTCTTTTGTTGATAGATGCTATTGGAAGGAAAGGAGGAAAAGTTGCCGCATTAAAACACACCCATAAACCAACGTTAGAAGAGAGAAATGGAAATATGGGGGATTTTATAGATATAGGGCCGAGTCCAGCAGACTTACAACACGCGTCGAATCGGCATGGAACTATTTTCGTCGTTTATAATTACTATACAAATACTAAACAATATTATAATGGGAAAGGTATTTATAAGCAAGTGCGTTTTCGCTAATTTCATATTAGTCTATATTACTTATGTTACCTCTTTTATTATTATGTGCCCTGTTGGGACAACTCTGCAGCGTTTTGAGATAATAGATGCGAAATTGGATTCTGTCACAGAATATGTAATAAACGATGTCTATCCCGTGGAAAGACAAAGGAGAGACAGCATGGTAATGGAACTTAATATCAAAAATGACACGATGGAGTTTGTATATTCTTTTCATGATGATATTAACGACATTAGGACGAGGTTTGTAGAAATAGCCCATAAGCGTGTGATAGGGTATATAAGCCATGGCTCCTTTGATATTCTCCTGATGTCGAATATAGATGATTGGTGCGATGTGGAGAAAAAACTGGGAACACTCATTAAGCCAGTAGAAGGAACAAAAAGGGTAGATTACCTCTATTATTCGGTCCCCCAATGGGGATGTGGAAAATACATTATGTACGAGCCATTGTGCTGGCATTTCAAGTATGCAAATGGGAAAGTAAGCCACCCTATTGGGCGCCTTGGGTTTTACTAAGACTATGTTTTGCATGATAGATAATTATACACTACATGGCTATCATAAACGTGTGCATATAGTTACTATGCGCATAGCCGCAGAGCGCAGGGGAGGGTTCCTGCCCACCGCCTACGCCTACAACCTGCGCTCGAGGGTCACACACATCAGCAGTCCGCTGTTCAGCCAGAGGCTGTCCTATGGAGAGCCCTCTGACGGGGGACAGCCGCGCTACGGCGGCTGGGTCTCGGCCATGGACTGGCAGGCGGCAGGCGACTCGGTGCGCAGTTACCGCTATCAGTACGACGGACTGGGCAGGCTTACGTCTGCCGACTATCTCGAGAGCGGACATTCTTCAGACCGATATGTCACGGAGTACAGCTACGACCTGATGGGCAACATCCTTACCTTGAGTCGCAGCGGCAAGGTTTATGATGATATATATGGCGTCACCGATGACCTCACATATCAGTCTGTTGTACTGGTAGCGGTAACTGCGCACCGAGTCTCCTATCGTCTGCCAGTCCATGGCCGAAACGACATCCGACAACAGTTGCCTCTCAGCGTTTTTTCCTTTGAAGGATAAAGAAATGGTAGTATTTACGAGACTATACATCTGAAAAGTCACTTACTCTATGATAATTAATACTTTTGATGGGATTTCTCGTTGGGCCGGATTGTATTTCTTGTATGAGTATGTGGAGGGAATCCCAAACTCTTTAATCCCAGAGTCTCTTTTTCTAAGGCCTTCTTTTTCGAAATTGTTAAAAAAATGAGTTTCCCGTTTCATCAGATAACCTATGCGATTGCTGATAGTTCCATATCTAATTTTGCCCCCAACTTTAATACCGCAATGGTTGTCATGATAATTTAGACTTATATCTGCATTCTCCGTCTTAAATAAAAAAATCTGGTCGAATACACTTATTTGCTCCTTACTCATCTTAATTTCTTTGATACCTTGTAAGATGGAATCTGCTATCTGATGCGATATATATACGGTGTCTGTATATGGCATTTCTGAGTATATTTCTTCCAAGTCTTCCATTTCCACATCTATATTGAAATGATCATAGTAATTAAAATATACAGCAGACCAAGTCCTTGGCTCAGAACATCCAACTATAGCCCCTAAAAGAGCTATCGTTATTGATAAAATACTAATTTTTCTCATTGTTGTTTATTCTTAAAACGTTTATCTATCTCCTCCCAGCTAACAGGCTCTGTCAAGGTGGGAGACAGCCTCCCGGCCTTACAGCACACATGCACTATCTTATACAGATAATCCCCCTTCTTTGTCTAATCAACTATAAGGACAAGTATTTTAGAATACATTGTTATCCTTTTTATGTCGAATGAGGGCATGTGGTAATCTTTGGGTAGTCCATACTTTCGTACTTCTGGGAAAAAAAACAAATCATCTTTTGTAAAGTAATTATAATAGCCAGATTTCCACCTTAGCAGATAAATCGCTTTGCTTGATAATGATTTATTTTTTATTATTTGATTTACTTTCCACGTACATTCATTACCTCTATTCCTAATGCCAAGAATATCGTTGTCCTTTTTCATCAGAAAACTTATGTCATAAACCATAGTATCTGTTTCTGTTGATTTTTGTATTTCTGAATTAATGGTGTCAAATAGATTCCTTGACATATAAATAGTATCTGTAAAAGCTCTCTTGTCACAGTCTTTCTCATAATCCTTTATGCCAATGGCATGGTTTCTGTCTATGAAACCATGATGATAGAAGAAAATAAAATGGTCATAGCACTTCTCCGTACAAGACGACATATAACCAGACAAGAATGTAAAAGCAATTATGTTTATATAAAAAATGGCTTTAGTTTTCATTGTTACTCAGTTTTTTCTTTTTATGCGTAGTAATTGGGCTTTCCGTTTCATATGAGTTTCCATAATGATCGTTTCTTGTACCTTCATTATTTGAAATGGCGGTTTGAGTCTCCCCCCGTCGAAGAGCAGACGGCTGAGCACGCCGTTGTCATAGACCCTGTTGCCGGCGTACTCGCGCCACGTGTGCACCAGCAGGCTGCTGTCGCAGGCTATGCCGAACTCACCGTCGGGCACGGCCGGGGCGTAAGGGTTCAGGTAGTAGTCGGCCCTCAGCTTCACCCCGTCGGCCGAGTAGGTGTAGTCTATGTGGCTGCCGTCGTCGTATGTACGCATAGTTGACATAGGCGTTTATGTTAAATGTCTGTTATTCATATACACTTGTTGAAAGGCCTTCTCTTTTTTCATTCTTGAGCCATTCATAATACTCGTTTTCTATCTTTTCATCATGGAGATTTTTAATCATGTGATGGTTTAATGTTCTTATGAGCAACTTGAAATTTTCACTTAATTTAATTAGATGGTCTCCTATATGAAGTGGACGATTCGCATATACACCTTCGGATTCGATTGAAGTAGTAACTCTTCCTTTCTTCTTATAGTATCTATCTATCCAAATAGGAGGTAATTCACTAAAAAATCCACCTTCTTTCTTTTTCTTAAGTACATATTTTCTTGCTGTATTTGAGATGAAAAATGAATCTATAGATAGTATGATATATTTTTCTATAATCGGTCGCACTTTGAATGGCATTGTATATTCGTCATCGTCATCGCTACATTCTGGCGATATGGCTCTCATCTTCATACAATATTTTGTAGGGGTTATCTTGATTTTGACAGAAGGGAACCTGAAATCATAAAAGAAAGTGCAATATACTATTACAGAGTCGAGTCCCCTCACCTTCAACCTGTTGCTCATATACTGCTCATAAGTTTGTGCATGGCATGGTACAAATGCAAACATAAATAAATATAATAACAAAACTCTCATTGTTTACGATCTTTATAATTATAATATTGCTTTTTTACAAAGTTTTGGTATTTTGAACTGTAGTTTTTGTTTTCTTCCAAGTCTGTTAATTCTTGATTTCTGGCGGTGTAAACTTTATAGGACTCTTTATGCGTTTCCAAAAAAATATGGTGTCTGGCCGTGTCAAAACCAATAATTTCCCATTGCTACTTCCTATATAAATAGCACGGTATAAAAAGTTTGGAATTTCGCCCACAATAGGAGTTCCATCCATAGAATCAATGAGAGTATCGCGAGAATGTGTGGCGAGGTAGTCTAATAGCTCATCTGTGTACATTCTCTTTCCATTAAGTGAGTCTATCAAATAAACGACTCTGTGGTTAATAATGATGGTATCTTTCTTTCTACCATATATCAGAGGATAATAAGCAGGGCCTACCAATATCCCTTTTTCTATGTTTCTTGTCATGCAGGGTGTATTAAACCACTTGGCAACAATATATGAATCATATTTTTTGTAACGATTCATATAGTCACCTATTATTTTCCGCAAGCCTACATCTGTTTTGATAGATAGTAGTGGAATACTATCTCCAAGTTTACACTTCTCTTTTTGTATATGTGATACCTTCACCATTACTATACAAGACACTAATATGATTATCGTCCCTGCAAAAAGGTATTTCTGTAGTGTTTTGCCCATAAAGCCAAATTTATTTTGCCGTTAAACAAGTTTCTATTTAATATTTTAATATCTATATCCGCATAATATCCTTTCCCTCTTAGCACAGCATAAATGCCATAGGTTCTTCCGTCATGCCCCATTGAGAAGATAGGAAGGCCGCCCATTATGCGAGAAATCTCTACGTCACAAAAGCCATTATCATATACTATCGATGGCCTCACACCGCTTGTCCTCTCCTGATGAGTATGTATCTGTCCCGATATGCGGAAAGTCTCCCTGCCCTTAGTCAAAGTACCATAGCCTATCTTATATCCGTACTCGCCTATATAAGACTCCATACTGGTGTTCTTGTAGTCGGGCATGACCAGTACCTTTCCGTTTGTCAAAAGAAACGCCCCTACCTCACGCCCGCCTTTTTCGCCTTGGTTACGGTAGTGTACACTTGCCTGACTCCAGATTCTGTTGTATGCCATTGTCTCGTTGGCATAGAGTATGCTACCATCTGCGCGATAGTTTACCAAGCTGTCACCTTTTCCTGTGGAGAACGACTCCCCTTTATAAATCTGTCCTTTCCCAAGATCTCTCTGCGAGTGTACATTGGGATCAAATTGCCATGTCTTATCCCTGTCCCTATACCAGTCCATCCCATCCGGGTCAACCGCATTCACTGGGTCATCCCCACACGATGCGTATGGCGATATGCCGTAGTACTTCTCGCACATCTTGTCCATGGTGTTCCACCTCCCCGTGACGGGGTCGTAGTGTCTTGCGCCGTGGTCGTACCAGTCCAGTCCGTGGGTGCGGTCGAGCTCTTTGCCTATGTATT
>OHSO01000109.1_pt1 | contig 51506 bp, 34 predicted proteins | sample 1578651 | NCBI WGS metagenome assembly OHSO01 (sample SAMEA3879524, study PRJEB24766) | human gut metagenome | biome: human-associated habitat; feature: feces | place: USA | collected 1985/1987 | reverse complement strand
GTTTCTCTCATAGTCATTTCGTGTACAAGTCCAACTCGTCTTCGACGTATTGGAATTTTTTGACTTTCGGATTGTTTATCATCTCTCCTCGCAATGCCACCGCTTTGGGATTACGCAACGCCTCGAGGTTTTCAAGCGGATTGCCGTCCACAACCATAAAGTCTGCGGATTTGCCTTCCTCGATTGTGCCCGTTTCGTCGTCTATGCCGGCAATCTTTGCGTTGACTTCGGTTGCGGTGTGAATGGCAAATTCGTTGCTCACTCCGAGATATTTTTGGAAGTAGCGAAGTTCGCGCCACATATCGTAGTGTGTGACGAACGGACATGCCGTGTCCGTGCCGAGTCCGACGGGAATGTCGTTTTCAAGGCATTTTTTTGCACAGTCAAGCATACCCTCGAACACCACTTTGCCGTTGACCTTGTGAAGCGGTGTGCCACCCGATACCGAGAGGTCAAACATGCAGAGGGGAATCGTGGGGGATATGGTCAAAACGTGTGCAGAGCCGTTTTGCTTGAACAATTCGAGTTCGTGTTCGCCGACGTTTGCGCCGTGTTCGATTGTGTCCACGCCGCCTTCGAGTGCAACGGTTACGCCAAGAGGACTCTCGACGTGCGCCGCAACCTTAAATCCGAGTTTGTGCGCTTCGTCACAGCACGCTTTGACGATTTCGGGGGACATACGCAATACGCCCGGTTCGCCCTCCTTCTTTGCGTCGAGAACACCGCCGGTAATCATAAGTTTGATGAGGTCGGGATTGGTTTTGGCAATCTCGCGGACGTAGCGTCTGCCGTCTTCAGGGTCTTTCGCTTCGTACGCCAACAAGCCTGCCATATGCCCGTCTTTGACGGATACTGCCATGTTCGACGCAAGCACTCTCGGTGCTTTCAACTTGCCCTTTGCGCCGTTGTCGCGAATCCTCGAATCGATGTCGTCGAGTCCGCCCACCGTACGGATTGTCGTAACGCCGGACATAAGTTCGACTTTGGCGTAGTTTGCGCACATGCGGTAGACGATATACTTCGTCAGCGCGTGATTCATAAGCATACGCACGGTTTTCTTGTTCTGCTTTTTCGTGTCTTTCGGCATACCGGAACCCGGAAGGTGAACGTGCAGATTTATAAGACCGGGAATAAGATATTTCCCGTTCAAATCCACCACTTTCAAACCGTCGATTGCCGCCTTGTCGCTTGTGATTTTTGCAATTTTTCCGTCTTCGACAATAACGTATTTGCCGCTTTGAACGCCGTCGTTCAATTTGCCCGAAATTATGTTCGCGTTTGCGATTGCGTATTTTTTCATATTGCCGTTCCTTTATATAATGATTATACTGTTATATAATTTATGATATATAATTATACGACGATTTTTCCGTCCGTCAAGCAATAGTTCACCTTGAAAAATCGAGCATAGTCAACAATAATGATGTTATGGTGCAAAATCTGTTGCAAAAATCAATTTAATATACTATAATTACCACGCTGACAAATTGATACGGAAGTGTATCGAAGTGGTCAAGGCGAATACGCACAGCGTGCCTTGAATGCCCACTTCCAAATGCTTACCAACAACACATACGGAAGTGTATCGAAGTGGTCATAACGGCCCGCACTCGAAATGCGGTAACGGGGTAACTCGTTCGTGGGTTCGAATCCCACCGCTTCCGCCAAGTGAAACTCGTTTGAACCCTTGAGGTTCAAGCGAGTTTTTCTTTTGTACACTGAGGCCGTTGTTTCCCGTTGCGTTCGGACAGTTATTTGTTGCGGTTTTGTCGTTGCTCGCTATGTCGTTAAGTTGCGAAATAAGTTCTTCAGTGTCTTTCCTCTTAATTACCGTCGGGTGATTATCGTCGGCGTTGTAAAAGATTAAAACTTTGTCGTCATACAAAATAACACGGTTTATGAACGAGTTGAAAAACTCGTTTTTTTCTTGCCCGTTTTCATACTTTTTACGGGCAAAATAGGTTAAAAACGCTTTTACTTTGTCCACTTCAAGCGGTTTTATCTGCCGAGCCTTTTCAAGCGAAATTTTACTCTCTAATTCCTCTTTTTGCGTTTCGAGAGAAATCAATCGTTCTTTGGTGGATTTAGTCACTATGCCTTGTTCTATGGCGGATAAAAGCGAATTTATCGCTTTTTCTTTGGCTTTCAGTTCGTTTTCGAGATTTTCAAGCGTTGACGTTTTCGTTATTTCGGAATTGAATTTCGTTACGACCTGTTCGGCAACGGTTTGAATTACGTCGGATTGCAGAACGTATTTAACCGTCGTGCCGAATACCAGATCTTCAAGGTCTTGCTGTCTGTAATTTGCCTTTTTACAACTGTGTTTGTTGCGTTTTCTTCCGAAACACTTGTAATAGTGATGAAGTTTACCGGTATGACTTGTTCCCGTTTCGGCGGTCATCAGACTACCGCAAAATCCGCAAAACAATTTTCCGCTTAAAATATATGGCTGTTCGCTCTTGCTGTCGCGCGGTTTATGTTTATGCTTGTCCATAATGACGTTGCATTCATAAAAAAGTTCTTCGTCCACGATAGGCGGTATGACGTTAGTGTAAACCGTGCCGTGTGAAGTTACTTTCCCGATGTATTTTTCGTTGCGGATTATCCTTGCAAGACTGTTCATATTGAACGACGAACCGGCTTTCGTCTTAATGCCTTGTCCGTTCAGCCTTGCAATAATTTCTTTCGCCTTTTCGCCGTTTTTGTATCTTGTAAAAATATCTCTGACAATATCCGCTTCGTAACTGTTTATCGTCCATTTTTTGTCCACGATGTCATAGCCGAATAGTCCGTATCCGCCGATGAAGTAACCTTTTTCGTAACTTTCCCGTATTCCGCGTTTTACCTTTTGCGAAAGTTCGGCGGAATAATATTCCGCCATACTTTCCAGCACGCCCTCGATTAAAATTCCGCTTGCGTCTTCCGTTATGTTTTCCTTTGCAGATAGAACACGTACGCCGTTTTTCTTTAACTTTGCTTTGTAATTCGCGCTGTCGTAACGGTTGCGGGCAAAGCGATCAAGTTGGTAAACAAGAACATAGTCGAAAGCCTTTTTCTTACTGTCCTCAATCATTCTTAAAAATTCGGGGCGTTTGTCCGTAGTACCCGTAAGCGCACGGTCTATGTATTCGGCTACAACGAGAAGGTCTTGTCTTTTTGCATACTCGTAGCATTCCCGAAGTTGTCCTTCGATAGACTGTTCCGTCTGACTGTGAGAACTGAACCTTGCATATATAACTACTCGCTTTTTCATTGTTTCCTCCTGCCGAATACGCTCTCGGGCGTTAAATCGTCCATATTACCGCCGTTTCTCGCATAGTCGAGTAAAATATCGGCTAAAATTTTTGCGCTTGTTTGTATTCTTTCTTTCGGCAGATTTAATCTGCCTTTTTCTTTGTGTCCCGTTGATAGATTAACTTCAACGGTGTTTTCTTGTATCCGCTTCAACGTTCATACTTATTGCGCGGATACTATGTTCTCTTTCCTGATGGCTGTAATGTTCTCTCACCATTACCGCAAAATCCTCCTTATCTCAGATTTCCGCAAGGCGAGAGTATCTCGTCTTACGGATTATGTTTTGTTTTTGTTTCTTTATTCTGCGAATTTCGTAAGTTCGCTCTCGAAAAAGTCGTCGTAGCCGTCCTTTAATTTTGCAAAGGCGGTATCGTGTCGGGCTAACAGTTCTTCGTAGCCAGCTTGTATAAGTTCTACCTTCGTATAGCCGCACTTTTTCAGAAACTCGTTTATTTCTTCCGCCGTTTTTCTCGGAACGCTCGTTCCCCATATAACGTTTTTGGCTTTGCGTTCTTCCTTGTGCCTTTCTTCGTATCTTTTGTCTTTTTCCTTTCTTGACTTTGCCATCTTTACATTCCTCCGTGAATATATAATCGTATCTATACGACGATTATATTTTACACGCTTTGTGTGCGTAAGTCAAGTGCTTTTGCGTTAGTCCGCCGATAATTTTAGTAAGAGTAGGGCGATTTCTTCTTGTGGATACGAGCAAATGTTGCCCTTTCCGAAAAGTCGGTTTCCGACTTGTTCAAGCTTGCGATTTTCCGATAGTTTGGAAAATCCTTATCCTGCTTGTTTCCCGACACCTTTTTCAAATTTATTTTCAAGGTTTTGCTTTTCGTTTTCTATCTGCTAAGGCGGGTACACTTGTTTGTAACTCATGATCTGTTATCTCCTTTTCCGTTCACTATATATGGACATTTGCTTGCCTGTTTGTGGGGGTGTTTTTCGTAAGTTTTTGAAAATATCCTCTACTTATATTGGAAAGTTTTCATCTCTTTGTTAGGGTGTTTAACTGAACTTTTTCAAAAAATCCTCCTACTATAATTGGAAACTTACCGTACCCTTTGGCGGGGTGTTTTTAGAAATTCGCGGTAATTTATTATCCCTCTACTACTATTGGACACTTCCGGTACAAAACTTAATGGTTTACGGGAAACTTTTTTCTTGCAGAAGAAAATCTCTTCGCTATATATGGACAACAGAGCGTAAGAACTTCGTATTTTTCCGAAAAGAAATATCCCTCTACTACTATTGGAAACTTCCGGCACGAAAGTAAACGGTCTGCACGAAACTTTTTTCATTAAGACAAAGATTTTCTCACTTTATACGGACAATAGAGGATAAAAACTTTTACGTTCCCATTACATATCCTCAATATTATTGGAAAGTTTCAATTGCTTTGCGGGGGGTGTTTAGAAAAATTTTTTATTGTCCTCCTACTATAATTGGTAACTTTCACTCTAAAACTTCGTATTTTGTAAAAAGAAAAATGCCCCTCTATAATAAAGGGACATTTGACGATGGGTTTTACAAGGTTTTTAAGAAAAAAGATAACTGAACATTCTCGTAAATAGCAATAGAAAAGCCGAGAGAAAAATCCTCGGCTTAATTGATTATAAATAGAGAGCAAAAACTCGCTTTATGATTAAAACTTTTTAAGTGTGTAGCTAGCCTTTTTGTTTTATTATAGGATAATAGTAAGGTATTTGCCCGATGTCTCAGCAGTCACTTTCTTTTTGTTTTAGTGATGCGCTAACCTTATTCATAATATCCATTATGCCTTAATGTACCCAGCAATTTTAGCCATATTTATAATAAACTTTTCGACTTGTTATTTTGCTCCGTTTTTTGGCTATTTCCGACGCCTAAGCAGGTTTTGCTATTTCGTCTTTTGGACAAGTGGGAAACCCACTTTCAGATTGCTTGCAAGCAACTATAATAATTATATCGTTTTTTCATCAAAAAATCAAGAGGATGCAATTAGAAAAACAAAAAAATATTTGCAAACGCAAAGATTACCTTGATTTTCAGTTTGATTTATGTTATAATACATTATACCACGTTATGGGGGTAGTTAAAATGGCTGTAAGTTATAAAAAACTATGGAAGTTGTTGATCGACCGTGATATGAAAAAAGAAGAGTTACGCGTTGCTGCCGGTATATCGACGAATACAATGGCGAAACTCGGTAAAAACGAAAACGTCAACACCGAGATGCTCGTTAAAATATGCACCGTACTCAAATGTGATATATCCGACATTATGGAAATTACAGAAAAATCATTTTGAATATATGACAGTTATTGTCGTATTTATTATAGTATAATAAAGAAAAGTTATTAAAGGAAAGCGATATGGATAAGAAAAATTCAAATCTACAGGCAGCTAAAAATTTAAAAGATGATGAATTCTATACAACTTACGAAACGATAGAAAGTGAGGTTGCCCATTACCTTTCGCATTTTTTTAATAAAACAGTGCTTTGTAATTGTGATGACCCTTTTGAGTCAAACTTTTGCAGATTCTTTCTTAAAAATTTTAATGTGTTAGGCTTACGAAGGTTGATTTGTACCTCTTATTATTCTTCTCCTGTCGCTGAGACTCAATTAAGTTTTTTTGATATTCATCAACGAAAAATCGAAAAAAAAGAAGGCTATGTTTTAGATGTCACAAAATATAGTAATAGCGTTAGTGAAGTCTCAGATGAAGAGATTGCAAAATTTCTTCAAACTAAAAATGTGATCAAAAAATTAAAAGGGAATGGAGATTTTAGAAGTCCTGAATGTATTGAATATTTAAAAATTAGTGATATTGTAGTAACAAATCCGCCGTTTTCTTTATTTAAAGAAATTGTAACGGAGATAATGAGATATGAAAAGAAGTTTTTAATTATAGGTAACCAAAACGCAATTACCTATAAAGAAATTTTTCCATTAATACAAAATAATGAGGTTTGGACAGGATATCGTTTTGGCGAAATGAAATTTAGGGTTCCAGCATCTTCTCAACCAAGAAAATATCGCTTTTGGATCGATGAAAGCGGACAAAAATGGAGAAGTCTTGGCAATGCGATGTGGCTCACTAATCTCGATAACGGGAGAAGACACGAACTTATTGAAATGACAAAATCGTATAATCCAACAGATTATCCTAAATATGATAATTATGATGCTATAAATGTCAAATCGATAAGAGATATTCCATATGACTATTATGGTGTGATGGGTGTACCTATTACAATCATTAATAGATACAATAGCGAGCAGTTTGAAATTGTTGGCGAGGCAAATCACGGATCGGATAATGAATTTGATTTATTCAAACCTACAATAGATGGTAAAGAAATTTTTAAGAGAATACTAATAAGGAGAAGATCTAATGGACGATAAAATTAAGTCATTCAGAATACTTGATTTATTCTCTGGCGCAGGTGGCTTTTCATATGGGATGGAGAAGAATGAACACTTCCAGACCGTAATTGCCGTTGACTTTAACCCTAACGCTTTGGCTACGTTTAAGCATAATATGCCTGATACTCAAATAATTACTGGCGACATTACCAACATCGATGTTAAAAAGCAGATTATTGAATTAAGTAAAAAAATGCAAGTGAATATGATTATCGGTGGACCTCCTTGTCAAGGCTTTTCTCTAAAAGGCAAAAAACTTGGGCTAAATGACCCTCGCAATTATTTATTTAACGAATACCTGAATATAGTTGAGACTTTACAACCGGATGTGTTTACAATAGAAAATGTTAAAGCACTTTTATCCACATCTGCAGGCTGGTTTAAAAATCAAATTATCGAGCGAGTTCATAGTCTTGGTTATCACGTTAGTTATGGCATTCTTAACGCATCAATGTTTGGCGTGCCTCAGGCTCGTGAGAGAGCAATTTTCCTTTGTTGTAAAGAAAAAGAAATAGGATTGCCTATCGGTACTAGCAGTATTGTTACTGTTAAAGACGCTATTGGAGATTTGTCTTATTTAGATTCGGGTGATGGGGCTTTTGAGCAAGACTACTTGTATGAACCAACAAGCGAATATCAAAAAGAACGTCGCAAAAATAGTAAAAAACTTTATAACCATAAGGCTTCTGACCATTCAGATATTGCTATTAAAAAGCTTTCAATGATACCACCTGAATGCGGTAAAGAACATTTGCCCAAAGAATTATTGGGAAAACAAAAATTTTCTGGCACTTGGGGTAGGTTAAAATGGGACTCCGTTTCACCTACTATTGATACGAGATTTGATGCTTCTTCTAATGGAACAAATAATCATCCTTACCTAAATAGAGCTATCACGCCACGTGAAGCGGCAAGATTACAATCTTTTGATGATGATTTTGTTTTTATTGGCGCAAAGGTTCAAATCAGACAACAAATAGGCAATGCTGTTCCCCCTTTAATGGCAAAAGCGATTGCGGATAAAATTTATGAAGAAATAGGAGTATAATATGTACGAAGAATTAATTGAATTTTTAAGAAATGAAGAATGTTTTATAGAAGCAGAAGGAAAATATTCGGCTTTAAATAATTTCATTCGCAATTATAATACTAACTTTAATGCAAATTTAACAATTAGTGATGATGGAATTATTTTTTTGAAGGATGATGCAAATAAATGGGGACTTGAGTTAAGGTTGTATGTGAGGAACTGTCCACCCAATAATGTTAAACGGCTTGGCTTTACTTATAACGATGCTTATAGAAATGATTTTTCATATAGACTTAATAACAATGACATAGTAAACTATTTGTTTAATATTGGTTATAGAATAGGATTTAACGAGGTTTAATTATGAACACAGAAATGGCATACCTACTTGGTATGATTCTCGGAAATGGCGAAATACAAAGAGATAACAATGAAACAAGAATTACAATAGATATTCCCCATAAAAATTTATACACGGATGATTTAAAAGACGTTAGAGTGTATGTAAAAGCAAGTACTGTGGACATCCGTTCTATTGTTGAACCACTCGTGGGGCATAATCTTACGGTTACTCAAACTAATCGTTCTACAATATTATCTTTTGTAAAATCAAACGATGAATATATTACAAGAGAAATTGTTCGTTTTATAGGTGGTGGCAAGCACCATTCTACAATGAGAATGAATCAAGATTTATTTTCAATTACCATTGATGAAAAGAAATCGCTTCTTCGTGGTATCGCAGATGTAACAGGATATATTAGAAAAAGTAATATCGCTTATGGGCAAGACGGCGCTCATAGAGTTTACATAGAAATACCCGGTAATTGGTATATGGTAATTGACATTGCAAATATGCTCAAAGACGTTGACGTCCCTGTACAAACTATAGATTTTGGGCATCCAAACTTTAGAGATGGTGAACTTAAAAAATACAACCAAGGGAAACCCTATTTTTGGAAGAAGGAACATCAAGTTAAAATATTCGCGAATGAATTTTTACCAATTGGATTTAATATAAAACACAAACAAGATGCTCTTGAAAAATATAGCGAAGAATTGTTAGAATTTATTGACCCCGTAAAGACTCACAAGTTTTATTGGGAAAAACCGATTAAGAGAAAGTATAGACCAACTCATCCACACGAAAGCGATGAATATTTGCCTATAGAAATTAGAGGAAAGCATTTTGATTCGTGGACTGAATTAGCGAGGTTGCTAGGCTATGGCGAATAATGTTACGAAAGAATTTGAATTATACGAGCCAATGCGTGCTTGGCTTCAACAATATCTAGAAAACAAATATAAAGGTGCAAAAGTAATCACTCTTGATTCACACGCAAGAACGTTGGATGTTTATTTGGAGGAAAATGGAATTATAGATTATTATCCTCAAGCCGTTGGTCTTGATATACAAATTGACGTTCTTGGTATAGTAATCAATAAAGGAAAACCCAATATTGCATTTATAGAAGCTAAGAAAACCCAACTTAATCTACACGATTTAGGACAATTATGGGCTTATTGTAAATTATGTGAACCTATTGAGGCTTTCTTATTATCTTCTGCGGGATTAGGAAGTTTGAATAAGGTGTTAAACAATCTTAATAGACAAGATCTGCTCGACTTTGGTAACGGTAAAACTATTAAGAAAATGCAAGTTGGTAAGTGGGACATCAATACAAACTCTATTGATTATAAGACGATTGTGCCTAAAATATAAAGACACAAAGGCGCATAAGGAATATACGATGGAAAACATATATGATAAATTAGTGGCTTGGGCAAACTCTAATGGATATTGGGCACAATATCTATTAAACCTCTGCTTCCAACATGAAGAAGTTTCACAAGAAGAATTAGATAATATAATTAATTGTTACACTTCTAATTCTTTTCCTCCTATAACATTTAAGAAAATAGAAAGCGAACTATCTTCAAAATTATTTTTAAAATCTATAAAGAATGTAAATAATGTTAATCTTCTGTTAAATAATCAAGAAATGAAATTTAACGATAATTTAACGGTTATTTATGGCCCAAATGGTACGGGAAAAACTGGATATGTAAGAATTGTCAAATCAATGGGTAATTCTTTAGATTCAGAAAATACAATTTATACCAATCTTTTAGAAGATGAAACAACAACTCAATCGGCAGATATAACAATTACCAATGGAAGCATTGAAGAAACTTTTGAATGGGATAAAACGGTCTGCCGTAATCTTAATTTAAAGATTTTCAACTCTAATTGTGTTAAATTTTCTTTAGGAAGCAAAAAAGAAATCCTTTTTATGCCTCAGGACTTTAATTTCTTTAACATAATTAATGTGGCAACTTGTGATTTAGCTAAAAAAGCGAAAGAGCGATTAACTCAATTAAGAGAAGAAATGACTTTGTTAGGCATTATTGATGGAACAAAAGTTCATGCATTAATAGATTTAATTATGAGTGTAGGAAACACTCAAAAAAACATAGATGACTTTATTAAAAATAATAGTTACAATTTAGAAAATGTTGAAGTTAAGATAGATGAGTTAAATAAAAAGTCATCTACATTAAATACTGCCGTACTCATTCCCCAAATTAGCAACAATGAAAAACTTAAGAAGAAGATAGAAGAATTAAATAGTTTATTATTTATATCTTCAGGAATGTATAATAAAAAGTTTTGGCAAGAATACAAAGGTAATTTAATTAAAATAAGCGAATTAATCTCTAATAATGTAAAAATTGAAGATTTTGTAACAGGACTTAACTTAGACGAGAAGCAAAAGAAACTATTTAAAGAATTTTTACTTGTTGCCGACAAATTCCTTAAATCTAAGAATGGTGTAAGTTTTGAAGACGAAGAAACTTGTATTTTTTGTGGACAACCAATAAATAACGAAGCAAAAGACTTGCTATTGTCATATTCAAAATTTATTACTAATGATAACTCAGCTAAAATCAACAAGTTGGCTGATAAAATACAAAACTCTAAAGATAAAATAAGTAATTGCATAAGCAAGATAAAAGAAATTGAACCATTCTTTGAAAGTGAAGATATTGCTTTTCATGCAGAAATAATGAAAGTTGTGACTAACCTACAAAATTTGGTTGAGTTAGATTATAATCCTCTTTCAAATTTAGAGAATTTTGATTCTTATTGTGATTTATCTGATTTTAAAAGTGTTTTAGACTCTACTTTACAAAGGTATATTGACGTAATTGACAAATTAAATAGCCAAAAAGATAATATAACGAAAGAGATAAGTGATAATCGAGCTCAGTTAAATGAATATAATAGTATTTCAATTTTATTAAAAAATGTAAATAGTATTGTTTCAAATATAAACGAGCAAATAAGTTTAAATCCTTTATCTAAAATCTCTAATAGTAGTTTATCTGCTATTCAATCAAAAATATTATCAACCAAATACAAAGAAAAGTTTACTCATTGTTTACAAGAGCAATTAGTACGTCTTGAAGCACCTAAAAATATAAACTTTTCGCCAAGTATTGTAGCATCAAAGTTGTCATTAAAACAAACCTTTCTCGATAAAAGATATGATTTAAGTAGTATTTTAAGCGAAGGGGAACAAAAAGTAATTGCTTTATCTCATTTTATAGCAGAAAACTTAATGGAAGATAAAGATAATGTTCTAATATTGGATGACCCCGTTAATAGTCTGGACTTGCAACGTATGGAAACAGTCGCTCGCGTGCTAGTCCAATTAGCAGAAAGGAAACAAATAATAATATTTACTCATAATTTAGTCTTTGTAGGTTTTCTATCTAAATACGCAAAAGAAATACTCGAAAGCGAAGAACATACCTTTATTTGTCTTGAAAGAATAGATATTGATGGTAAGCCCTATACTGGACAAATTAAATATGAATTACCTAATATCGAAACGTATAAGTATTATAGAACAAAGATAAATGCATTAGCTTCAAACAAAGCAGCCTTAAGAGATGATAAAAACAATCTCTACGATTGTTTTAGTTATATGAGAAGTGCTTTGGAACTTATGGTTGTTGAGAAAGTGTTTAATGGGACTGTAAATAGATACGAGCCTGATATAAAAATGAGTAGATTTGAAGTTATAAACACAGAAGCCTTGAAAGAAAACGGCTGTAGAATTTCTGCACTTTTTGCTAAAGTTTGCCGGTTTATCCCAGCTCACAGTTCCTCACCGCAAGCAAGGATTGAACCGACTTTAGATATCCTAGACGAATGCTGTGCTGAGTTTAATGAGTTAGATAAAATATTTAAAAGTAGATAATCTGTTATTAAAACTCAATCAAAAGTTCAATGAGAGTGGCACACGTGCCGCCATTAGGGAATAATACGAACCCTGACGATAAGTTAGAGTTCGTATTATTCTTTTCTAACGAATATTTCGGCATAAAAGTCGATTTGAACGGCAAAAAGAAGAATCAGCCGGGCGGTTAATCGCTCGGCTTTTTCTATGCTCAAAAACAGATGATTGCTACGGAGGAACGAATGAAGATGCGATAAAAGTTTTTATGCGAGAGAAATGCATAAGAACTTTTCGCTGAGTTAGGTCGGAAAAGTTTTTGTTGCTTATAATGCGATTGTCGGGTATAATTGACTTATTAATTTTAGGGGTAAAATTATGACTAAACAACTCTCAAAAACCGAGAAGGTGCTTTTTGCGCTTTTGGGGCTTTCGGTGGCGATCATCATTTTGGGAATACTGTTTTTGCTCAACGCGATGCAGGATATGGACAATCCCGACAATATCGCGTTTTTCACGGCTTTCAGCAGAATAGACAACGTTCTTGCAAAATATATCGTCGTCATTCTCACGATGAGCGCAGGGATTATGCTCTTTTCAAACGTGGCGTTGAACTTTCCAAGCAGAAAACTTCGCAACGGACTCACGATAGGCATAACGACGTTCGCGTTTGTGCTTACGCTTCCGCTTGTGTACGTTTTTATTGCGATACTTCCGCTTGCGGCAAAGGCAACCGCGACGGGTATGCCGGCTTTTGACGAATTGTTTGTCGTGGACCAAGTTATGCGCACGGACAATATCCTTAAAGGCTTTATAGCGTGGTTTGGCGACGGCGCGTTCCTTTGGGTGGTGCTTGTGTTTATGCTCTTGCTATCGATACTCTTCTTGCTCGAACCGCTCTTTGCGGGCATATGCGTGACGAAAGGCAAAATCCTCAACATCGTGGGCAAAAACAAAGACGGGAAGGTGAGATTGTTCTGCACGGACGAACTTCCCGTACTCAAAAAGCAACGCGAAGAAGCCGCGCGCAATTCCGCTTGCGAGGGTAGCGAAGAGGCGACTTTGGCGGACGCAATATCTGCCGTTGCAGAACCTGCGTGCGACGTCGAAGAAGACTGATATTTTTGAAAAGCATATAAAAACAATCGCCTGAAAAGCGATTGTTTTTTTTATGTAAATTTGTAGTTTTAATTGCAAAACGCAACGTTTATATGTCTTAAACGAGCGGATAAACGACTTGTTTTACGATTTCTATTCTTTTTGTTCGTGTTGCGATTTATGTTTTTTATTCGAGAAAAGGTGCTTTCTCGGTTTTACGATTTCGTCCACTGACACTTTGAAGTTGTCGTAGTCCACACATTCGGCTTGTATGCTCAATTCGTCGCCGACTTGCAGGACTGTATCCGAAGCGGGAACGATTGAAACGCCGTCGCGCTTTATCGAACGTATGAGCAAGTTGCTCGGCCAAAGCACGTCGCGAATGGGTTTGTGCATAGCAATCGAGCCGTCCTCGACGGTTGCGACGTAGGTTTGTTTGGTGAGGTGGACGTGTTGCTCGTCGAGAATATTGTCGAGCAGTTCGTCGTAAATAGACCTTGCGCCGCACACTTCGCTCACCATATATCCGAAGGACACGCCCAAGACGACGGGTACGAGCAGAGTGAATTGCCACGTAAGTTCCACGACCATAATTATTGCCGTAAGCGGCGCTTTGACGATTGTTGCAAAGAACGTTGCCATACAAATCATAACTATGCAATCGGCGTATTCGTCAGGCATGCCCCAAGCGACGCCGAGTTTTGCCACGAGCGTGCCGATACACGCGCCTATTGCGAGCATTGGAATGAATATCCCGCAAGGCACGCCTGCGCCGAGATTGAGCGCGGTGGCGATAACCCTCATCACGAGCACGAGAATAAGCGTAACCACGACGGGCGACGAGAATACGGTTGCGACGCTTTGCTGCGTCGTTCCGCCGTGCGTTCCCAACGACTCGATAAACGAGTGACCGCCGCCCATAACGGAAGCGGTGATAAGCCCGAAAACGCCTGCGAATATAAACGGGAACAACAGTTTGAGATAGGTTGTCGCAAGTGCGTTTTTTGTTTTGATTTTAGCAAAGAGTTTCTTTGACAACAAGCAAAGATTATAGAATCCGAATCCGCAAATTCCGCTCACGACGGCGGCAAGTGCGACGAATCCGTAACTTTTGAGGGGAATCTGAATGAGGTTGAACGAGGAAAGAATGCCTTCGACGGGCATATTCATCCAACCGTAAAGCGCGTTTCTGGTTATGATTGCGCTAAGCACCGACGAAAATGCGCAAATGAATATAGCGGGCGTAAAACGTCTGTGCGCTTCTTCGAAAGCGAACGTGATACCGGTAAGCGGCGCATTGAAAGCGACCGCAAGACCTGCGCACGCGCCGCCCGTGATTTGATAGCGTTTTTCCATATCCGTACAGCGCAAAAGTTTGCTCGTGCCCTCGCCGCAGGTCGCGCCGATAAACATACTCGGACCTTCCGCGCCTGCCGTCAAGCCCGACAGTATGCACACGAGGCAGGAAGCCGCCATAGCGGGCAGCGATTTGTACCATTTGAGTTCGAGCAAGCCTCTTGCCGCGCCTTCCGTTTGGGGAATACCGCTTCCGCGAACCATAGGAACGAACTTTGAAACCGTAGCGATTGAAAAAGCGATTATTGCAAGCGTAGCGAAGAGCAAGGGGACGAAAGCGGGGTTTTCGCGCACAAGAGCGTAGACGTCTTTTGCGTACTTCGAGAACAACTCCGCCGCGATATTGAAAAACGTCACGACGATACCCGAAAGTATGCCGGTTACGATACCCACCGCCATAAGTTGAACGCCGTGTCTATACAATCTTGACAAAATGTTTTTGTTCATAATAGTGTACCGTTTGATTTCAAATCCGCTTGCATTATAGTTGTGTTAGATAAGAAAAGCAACCGAAAAGCGAATTATACAAACATTAAAAATCAATCGTTTTCATACAAAGCGAGTGTTTTTTTGAGTTTTGCGACCACGTTTTCGCGCAAAGAGAGGGGGGATAGCACCTCGACGTTGCGGTTGTATTGCAGCACCCAGTAGAGCATAGCTTTCTCGCTGGCAACGATAGTCGCGACGAAATATTTGTCGTCGAGTTTCTTTGCTGTGAAGTTCGTGCCGAACCAGTCGTAGAGCGTGTCCGCCATACCTATCCAGCATTTGAGGGTTATCGCGACGGGCGCGTCGTTGTACATATACGGCAGAGACGTTGCGATACGCTTATAATCTATGCCTTTTTCGAATCCGACGTTCTCGCGCAAGGGTTTTGAGTTATCGTCAAGCACTTCGATGTCGGTGATTTTGTCCATACGATAGAATCCCACCTCGTCGAACATTTCGTCGAACATCATAAGGTAGTAGCGTTGATTGTGCAGAAGCATTTGATATGGCGAGCCGACGTGCGGCTTTGAAACGTGCAACTTTTTGTCGAGCCCGATTTTGTTGTAGTTGAAACTGATTTTCTTGCCTTGCTCGATAGCCTCGTCTATGACGTCGATGTTGTAGAAAAACGCCTTGTTGTCCGATTTGTCCCACTCTTTGACGGAATACACGTGCTTGACGTGCGATTTGAAGTTGCGACCGCCCAGCGCGATAAGTTTGTTTATCAACTGTTCCGAGTGGGTGGAATTGACGTTTCTCGACGAAAGCACGCTGTCTATGAGAAGTCGAAGTTCGGCGTTTTCGAGTTTGCGCGAGGCAAGATACGTTCCGTTTGCGGTCGATTCGATGTCGAATCCCATTTCCTTGAGATAGGACACGTTTCTGCCCACCGCTTTTCTCTCGCAGGGTATGTCGTAGTCGCGCTCTAATATGTCAATTATGTTTTGTTGGGTCAAGGGATGTTCTTCGTCGCTGTATTCGTCGAGAATTTGATATATACGCATAATCAGAGTCTTTTTCGCTTCGAGTGCCATAATCTTTTCCTTTTTCGTAAAATTTTTTATAAAAATCGTTTGATGTACCGATTTCGGTACACAGTATAGCATATCATATGCTTGCAAGCAAGAGAGAAAACAAAAATATACGCCGCTTGCAAAGGAAAAAGAAAATGAAATTTTATATGACGCATATCAACAATCAATCGAGAGTCAACAATTCGCAAATCGCAACAAAAGACGGCAAAATAGTGTTCGTGCGCATAAGCCTTATGCGAAAAGCGTCCTGACGTTTTCAACGAGCGTTTGCTCGACGACATAGTGGTTTGTCCACGTTTATCCCTTTTTTGAAAGCCCGACAAAAACCCTGATGACATCGGACTTTCGGTTTTTTTTGAGTTGTGAGTTCCGCATTTTAAGCAAAATCGGATATTTTCGGATATTGTACTTTGCCTGTTAAATGTGGTATATTTATTTACGGTATATTAAATAGGATATATTAAAAAATATAGGGCGCGATATATTCGACGATATTTCGCGGCGCGGGTGCTTATGAAGAAAAAACTTTCGATAATCGCATTATTCCTTGTCGTGGCGATTTGCGTCACGCTTTTCGTTGCGTGCGGCGAAAAGGACAAGTGCAATCATTCCGACTTAAACGGCGACCTCGTTTGCGACAAATGCTATCGCGATATGGACGGCGATTGCGTTCATATCGACGGCAACGACGACGGAAAGTGCGACCTTTGCAAAAAGGGCGTTGTCGTTGACATCGACTTTTATGCAATCAACGATTTGCACGGTATGTACGCCGACACGGACACGCAACCCGGCGTTGACGAGTTGACGACGTATCTTCTCGACAAGCAGGCAAACGGCAATTCCGTTTTACTCGCGTCGGGAGATATGTGGCAGGGAAGCACCGAGTCCAACAACACAAAAGGCAGACTTGCAACCGAGTGGCTCAACTTCGTGAATTGCTCGGCAATGACTCTGGGCAACCACGAATTTGACTGGAAAACGGACAAAATAAAAATAAACGCCGAACTTGCAAACTTTCCGCTTTTGGCAATCAACGTTTACGAACACGCAACGAACGAGCGCGCGCCGTATTGTCAATCGTCGGTGCTCGTCAACGAGGACGGTGCAAAAATCGGCATAATCGGCGCAATCGGGGATTGCTATTCGTCGATTTCGGCAAGTATGTGCCGCGACGTGTATTTCAAAACGGGCAGCGAACTCACCGCACTCATCAAAAGCGAGTCCGAAAAATTGAAAAAGCAAGGCGCGGACTATATCGTGTTGTCCATTCACGACGGGTACGCAAGAAACAGTCACAGTATGCAAAATATATCAGACAAGGATATGGACTGGTACGACAGCGCGCTTTCAAACGGGTACGTCAACGTCGTGTTCGAGGGACATACGCACAGAACGTATACGCTCGTGGACCGCTATGGCGTCAAGCATATTCAGGCGGGCGGCTACAACGACGCAATCGCCCACGCGGACGTAACCGTGAACTATGCAAACGGCAAATCTTCAACTTCCGTAGACGTTGTGCGCAACGAGGTTTATTCCGAGTCCGCAAGCAACGATATAATCAAAAATCTCGTTGAAAAATACTCTGACGAAATAGGCGACCCCGACAAAGTGATAGGGCATATAAGCGACTATACGAGTTACGATATGCTTAGAAGTTATATGGCAAAAGCGTACCTGGCGAAAGGTCGGCAAGTGTGGGGCAACGACTACGACATAGTGCTTGCAGGCGGCTATATCAGCGTAAGAAATCCCGGTTATCTCGCCGCAGGCGACGTCACGATAAAGCAGATTCAAACCTTGTTCCCGTTTGACAACGAAATGCACCTTTGCAAAATCACGGGCTACAATTTGCTTAAACGCTATTTCCGAAACGACAGTTATATTTACGAGTACGGCTCGTACGGCGCGCAGGTCAAGGCGAAACTCGAAAGAGGCGAAGGACTCAACGATAATTACTATATCGTCACCGATTCGTACAACACCGACTATGCGCCCAACAAACTCACTATGGTGGAAACGCTCGGCAACACGACATATCTGAGAGATTGCCTTGCAGAGTACATCGCGGCTGGCTATCTCAATAATTAACGAGATACAAAACGGCAAATAAACAAAGTTTTACAAAATCCCATAAAGATGAATAAAGTATAGCAAAATTACGAAAACGGCACTTAAAATGCCGTTTTCGTTTTGTCAAAATATCGATAGTTGCAATTTTGATTAGTTTTTATTGTATTCGTTATACAACTTTTCAAACACGGAAAGCGAGCGTTTTATGACGTCGAGGCTCACGCAATACGCAATACGAACGTAGCCTTTCGCGCCGAAATCGTCGCACGGAACGAGCAGCAATCCGAGTCGTTTCGCATTGTCCGCAAAGACGTTTGCGTCGTCTTCGAGTGCCTTGACGAGAAGGTAAAACGCGCCGTCGGGGCGTACGCAAGTGTAGCCGATTTTCGTCAAAGAGTTATAAAGCAAGTCGCGATTCGTGCGGTAAAAATCGAGGTCGGGCAGAGCGTCCACGCACTTTTCGACCACTCGTTGATACGTGCTCGGGGCGCAAACGTAACCGAGTGCGCGACCTGCGCCGCATATTGCAAGATACAAATCTTTTGCGCCGTTCGCTTTCGGATTTACCGCGATATAACCTATGCGCTCGCCGGGAAGCGACAAACTTTTTGAATAACTGTAACACACGATTGTGTCGTGGTAAAAATTCATTATATACGGCACTTCGACGTCGTAGGAAAGTTCGCGATACGGCTCGTCCGAAATTATGAAAATCGGGTGAGAGAAAAACGCGCTTTTTTTGCTCAAAATATCGGATATTTTTGCAATGGTTTCGGCAGAGTACACAACGCCGCTCGGATTGTTGGGGGAATTGACGATAACTGCTTTCGTTCTTTCGGTTATCGCGTTTTCGAGCGCGGCGAGATTCGGGGTGAAGTCTTTTTCGTCAAATGGAACGACGATAGGCGTTCCGCCGGCAGATTTTATGAAAACTTCGTATTCGGGAAAGTACGGCGCGAGTATAACAAATTCGTCGCTGCGTTCGTTGAGCGCGCGAAGGGTTATGCAGAGTGAAGCCGCCGCACCGCAAGTCATATAGATATAATCCTTGTTTACGTCAACGCCGAAACGGCGGCGTATGTTGTTTGCAATCGCCGCTCTCACGCCTTTGTCGCCTTGCGCCGATGTGTAGCCGTGAAGCGCAACGGGGTTTTCGTCTGCAAGCGACAAAATCGCCTCTTTCACGCAGTCGGGAGACGGCGTGTTGGGATTGCCGAGGGAAAAGTCGAACACATTTTCTTTTCCGACCTTCTCGGCGCGTTGTTTGCCGTATTCGAACAACTCTCTTATCGACGAGCGTTTGCTTCCGAGCGCGTACATATCTTTGTTGAACATAAACTCACCTCGCAATTATGAAATTATACCACTTGTATTGCCGTTTTTCAAGTGATATAATTTAGGCGTGGAAGGTAAACGCATATGGCAAACGAGTTTAGCGACAGAACATTAGCCGCGTTGAACGATTTGAAAGCGGCAATCGAAACATCACGGCGCATAGTCGTGCTGACGGGGGCGGGCGCGTCCGTTCCGAGCGGCATACCTGACTTTCGCAGTGCGCACGGATTGTATTCCACGCCGTTTGGAAACTATCCTGCCGAAACCGTAATTTCGCACGACTTTTTCCTTTCGCACCCCAAAGAGTTTTACGAATTTTATAAGAGCAAAATGATATACCAAAACGCAAAGCCCAACGCAATGCACTTGCTTTTGGCAAGGCTTGAAAAAGAAGGCAGAATCGAGGGAATAGTCACGCAAAACATCGACGGTTTGCACCAAGCGGCAGGCAGTGAAAAGGTGTTTGAACTGCACGGCTCGATTGAGCGCAACAGGTGCGAGCGTTGCCACAAGTTTTTCGATTTGGATTATATAGTATCGCACGAGGGCGTGCCGCATTGCGACGAGTGCGGCGGCATAATAAAACCCGAAGTTGTCTTGTACGGCGAGAACCTCGACGAGCGAGTTTTGCGCGGCGCAATCGGAGCCATTCGGCGAGCGGATATGCTGATTGTCGTCGGTACGTCTTTGGTCGTATATCCTGCCGCGGGGCTTGTAGGGTATTTTACGGGCGACGTCACGGCGGTGATAAACAAATCAAGCACTTATTTCGATTCGCAAGCGGACATTTTGCTTAACGAGGATTGCGGGAAGGTCGCAGAGTGGCTCGATAAGAATCTGAATCTATAACGTAATATCCGATGTTTATATATACAAAAACGGCAAATAAAGTGCCGTTTTTGTATGTTATGCAACGTTATCGGTTGCCTTTTTTTATAAATATATTGTATTTTTTTTGTCTGTGCCGCGCCCGTGCTTTTGTTATATAACGGTTACGCTCTTTGCGAGATTTCTCGGTTTGTCGGGGTTTAGTCCCATACAAAGCGAGGTTGTCAGCGCAAGCGATTGAAGGGGAATGACCGACAAAATCGGGTACAGCAATTCGTCCTTGCAATCGGGCAAAACGAACGTCTTGCTTGCACCGACGTCGCCTATCGACGTTAGCGCAATGACGTCCGCGCCCCTCGATTTCAATTCGCTCACGCTTGCCGCCGTGCGGTCTTTGTCTTGCGGATTCGTCGCAATCACGGTGACTACGCTCTTTGAATCTATGAGGGCAATCGTGCCGTGTTTGAGTTCGCCCGACTGATACGCGTCCGTCATTTTGTAGGTGATTTCCTTAAACTTCAACGCGCCCTCTCTCGCCGTCACGAAGTCGAGCCCCTTGCCGATGAAAAACAGATTCGCTTTTTTGATTTTTTCTTCGTACAGCGACTGCGCGCTCGCAATGCGCACATCTTGCACAAGTGCGGATATTTCGCTTTTTGGCGGCGTTTGCCCGTGACAGATTTTTGCGATGACGTACAGCGCGAGCAGTTGGCAAACGTAGGATTTCGTCGCCGCCACGGCAACTTCCGCGTCAGCGTTGAGATAAAGCGTTTTGTCCGCCTCGAAGGTTATGCTGCTTGCCTCGACGTTTGTCAGCGCAACCGTTTTTGCGCCTGACTCTTTGCAACGCTTGAGCGCGAGAATCGTGTCCGCCGTTTCCCCGCTTTGCGTTATGAAAATCCCGACGGTGTTTTTCGTTAAAAACCTTACGCCCGAAAACTCGCTTGCAACTTCGCATACGCACGGAATACTCAAAAGTCGCTCAAAGACGTCTTTTCCGTACAATCCGGCGTGATACGCCGTGCCGCAACCGCAAAACACGATTTTTTCGGCGTTTTTCAAGTCTTCTATCAATTTTTCGTCAACGTTTTTGACGATGCTTTTGTACGTTCTGATTAGCGCGCGCGGTATTTCGTCGATTTCCGAGCGCATATGACAAGAACATTCTTTCGGGGCGGTGCGCTTGACTTTGATAGGCTTTTTGATTTGCTTTTCGCCGTCCTTAAAAAACTCTGCGGAATCGGCGGTGATTTTTGCACATTCGCCGTCGCTCAAAACCACTATATTTTGCGTGTATTTGCCAAGCGCGAGCGTATCGCTCGCAACGAAGTTTTCGCCTTTGCCGAGTCCCACCGCAAGCGACGCGCCGCACCGTCTTAGATAAATCGCGTTTTCGCCCTCTTTTATGGCAAGAAACGTCGTTGCGCCTTCAAGGCGTTTTCCGACGTTTTCGATTGCCGCCGACATATCGCAATTTTCGAGCGCAAGCATATGCGCGATGATTTCGCTGTCCGTATCCGACGAAAACGTTATTCCTTTTTCGGACAGTTCGGCTTTGAGTTCTTCGGCGTTGCTTATCACGCCGTTGTGCGCAACGGCGATTTTGCCGTCGAACGACAAATGCGGGTGTGCGTTTTTCTCGCATACCTTGCCGTGAGTTGCCCACCTCGTATGCCCGATTCCCGCTTGCGCGGAAAGGGCGGGAACTTTCTTTTCGAGCAATTCGACGCGCCCGACTGCTTTGAACACCTTGATTTTCTCGCCCGAAATCGCGGCGATACCCGCGCTGTCATAGCCTCGATATTCAAGAGTTTTCAGCCCGTCAAGCACGATTTTCTCGGCACTTTGAAAACCGACGTAGCCAATAATTCCGCACATATCATATGTATATGCAATGCGCCTAAGCAAGGTGCTTTTTTGGCGGTTCGTTTATATATAACCGAGTATAAGACTATTGCAAGCGACGGCAAAACGCATATTAATCGCTGTGTAAAACTGCGTAAAAACGACACGAAAACGATATAAAAACGAGACAAAATAATACAAAAAAATGTCGCAAAAAACGACGTATAAATCGCCTTTGGTATTGACACTTTGCCGCTTGCTTGGTATCATATTTCAGAAGAATAATTTCCTGTGCCAAATAAGGGCAGGACGGAGGAAATATGAGATTTTCGCAAGAACTCGCACCGTGTAAAAAAGAGAATACGATTATTGTCGGCAACGTGCGAATAAGCGTGCTTTCGCCAAGAACGTTGCGTATAGAAAAGGGTAGTTTTACGGACAATCGCACGCAGTTCGCATTTTGCAGAGATTACGCAAATCCGCAGTTTAAGTATGCAATAAACGGTGATGAAGTGTCGATTGAGACGAAAACTTGTTTTTTCAACGTAAACACGAAGACGCTTTCTACGTCCGTTACTTCCAAAAACGGCGAGAGCGCGACGCCCTCGAACGCGTTCAATCTCGGCGGCACTGCAAGGACGCTTGACGGTACGTTCGGATTGCTCGGCGGCTGGAAAGGCAGAAGCGAAAAGAAAGACCATTTTTGCCTTGCACACATAAGAAAAGGCATATTCGCTTTGAACGGCGTGAGCGAAATAGACGATTCGGCGTCGGTTATTCTCAATGTTGACGGCAGCGTTTCGCCTCGTCCCGCGGCGACGAAAGACAAGTACGTTTTCGCGTTCGGAAAGGATTATCTCGGCGGACTCAAAGAGTTTTATTCGCTTTCGGGATTTACGCCGCTTTTGCCCAAGTACGTTCTGGGTAACTGGTGGTCGCGCTATCACGCCTACACAGATAAAGAGTATCTCGAACTTATGGACAAATTCGAGCAAAAGAACGTACCTTTGACCGTCGCAACGATAGATATGGACTGGCACATCGTCAACAACGTGCCAAAGGACGCCGAATATAAATCGTTTCAAGGCGCAGGGTGGACGGGATATACGTTTGAAAAGGAATTGTTCCCCGACCCCGAGGGATTTTTGCAAAACCTCAAAGGTCGCAATCTTGCGGTCACGATGAACTTGCACCCCCGCGACGGCGTTCGCTATTTCGAGGAACAATACCCCGAAATGTGCCGCGCGCTCGGCGTAGACCCGCAAACCAAGCGCACGCTCGAATTTGACCTCACCGACGAGAAATTCCGCAACGCGTACTTCGATATTTTGCACCATCCGTACGAAAAGATGGGCGTTGATTTTTGGTGGATTGACTGGCAACAAGGCACGAAGTCGAAGATGAAAAATCTCGATCCGCTTTGGCTTCTCAACCACTATCACACTCTCGACATCAATCGCGACGGAAAGGGCAGCGTGATTCTTTCAAGATACGCAGGGCTCGGCTCGCACCGCTATCCGCTCGGATTTTCGGGGGATACTGTGGTGTGCTGGAACAGTTTGAAATTCCAACCCTATTTCACCGCGCTCGCTTCCAACGCAGGCTACACTTGGTGGTCGCACGACATAGGCGGACACCTTTTCGGCAAGGGCGACAACGAACTGTATTTGAGATGGTTGCAATACGGCGTATTCTCGCCGATAAACCGCCTGCATTCCAACAACAAGGCGATGAGCAAAGAGCCGTGGAATTACGCGCAGGTCGAAACGATTGCAGAGGACTTTTTGCGCTTGCGCCACAGACTTTTGCCGTACTTGTACACGGCAAACGTGAAGACTGCAACAGAGGGTGTTCCGCTCGTTTGCCCGACGTATTACTATTCGCAAGATAGCCGCGCATACGACAAAAAGTGGCGCAATCAATACTATTTCGGCGCACAAATGTACGTTTGTCCCGTCACGCACAAGGGCAAAAACGGCGTAGCGAAGCAAAAATTTTGGCTTCCGAGCGGCGTATGGTTCGACTTCTTCACGGGCGAAAGATTCGAGGGCGGAAAGGAATATCAAAGAGAATATCCGCTCGACAAATACCCCGTGTTCGTCAAAGAGGGCGCGATTATACCGTTGCTCAATCAGGACAATAACTCGACAGAGTTTAAGGATATAGAACTCAAAATTTATCTCGGAAACAACGTTTACACGATGTTCGACGAGGAAGGCAAAATATCCGTCGCAATGAGAAAGGACGAGAACGGGTACGATTTGATAATCATTCCCGAAAACGTAAAAACCGAGCGTCTAACCGTGTCTTTTGCAAACGTGAGCGAAGCAAACGTCGAGGTGAACGAACAGCAAACGGATTTGAAATCGCTTGAAAATATTCCTTGCAAACCTATGAAAATCCGCATCGAAAACGCACGCTGATTACGCCTTTACGAGGGATGGAAAACGCACGCCGATTGCGCCCTTAACGGGGATTGAAAACGTGCGGTAAAAACACTCTTAACGAGAATAACGGAAGACGATTGCAAAAAATATCCGTTTTTTGACAAAAACGCTTGACTTATTTCGTTATATCTAATATTATTATCAAGCATATTTTTGAAAGACGTATGGCGCGAGAAGAACTAGCCCCTCCGATCTAAGCCTTGCTCTTGCGAAAACAAATTTTGGAGGTTAGCACAATGGCTAAGGATTTGTCAACAATGGCAAAAAACAATAAGTCTTATATGGCAAAGCCCGGCGAAGTTGAAAGCAAGTGGTACGTTGTCGATGCAACCGATATGGTTCTCGGCCGCCTTGCATCTCAGGTTGCTTCTATCCTTAAAGGTAAGAACAAACCCGAATATACACCCAACGTCGACTGCGGCGACCACGTTATAATCATCAACTGCGAAAAGGTCGTTCTCACAGGCAAAAAACTCGAGGACAAATATTATCGTTATCACACCGGTTACATCGGCGGTTTGAAGGAAATTCAGTACAAGAAATTGATGGCTGAAAAACCCGAATTCGTCGTGTACAAGGCAGTCAAGGGTATGCTTCCCAAGAATACTCTCGGCGCAAAAATGCTCAAAAAACTCCGCGTTTACGTCGGTGCAGAGCACGATCATCAGGCACAATGCCCCGTTGAGTTGAAACTCAACTGATTGAGAGGTGAAATATGGCTACTAAGAAAACCAAGAAAGTCCAATATCTCGGCACCGGTAGAAGAAAGACGGCAATCGCAAGAGTTCGTCTTATCCCCGGCGGCGAAGGCAGCATCGTCATCAACAAACGTACTCTCGACGAGTATTTCCCTCTTGACACGATGAAACTCATCGTCAATCAACCTCTCGTTGCAACGGGCACGACCGACAAGTTCGACGTTTACGTCAACGTGTACGGCGGCGGTTACACCGGTCAAGCAGGCGCAATCCGTCACGGTATTGCAAGAGCACTCTGCGTTGCAGACAGCGAAGCATACAGAGCAATCCTCAAGAAAGAAGGTTACCTCACTCGTGACCCGCGTGCTAAAGAACGTAAGAAATACGGTTTGCACAAGGCACGTAAAGCACCTCAATTCTCAAAGAGATAATTTGCCAAATTCAAATGGCAACAACAAAAGCACGGCAATGCCGTGCTTTTTTTCTGCGTCAGACTGCGTGCGTGTTGCTCGTGTACGTCCGTGTACACTGCGCTACGCGTACTCGTCTTCCTTGACTCTTGCCATTTGCTCTTTGGCAATTCATCTCTTTGTAAGATAGTTTAGTGCGCACAAACAAGCACGGCATATTTGCCGTGCTTTTTCTTTGTCAGGCTGCGGGCGAGGTGCTCACGTACGTTTTGTACGTTCCGCGCCCCGTTCTCGCCTTTCTCGACTTGTGCGCCTTGCTTCGCACTTGGTCAACGTTTTGCAAGAGATAACACTGCGCTACGCGTGCTCGCTTTTCGCGATTTTCGACGTTTGCTCTGCGCCTGACTTATCTCTTTACAAACGTTCCGCACTTCGTTATCGTCTTCCTTGAATCTTGCCATTTGCTCTTTGGCAATTCATCTCTTTTCAATATGGCTTTATACGTACAAACAAAGCATAACCGAAGTTTTTTATTTTTCTCTATACAAAAAACGGCACTTTATTCGCATATATTTTGCAAATAAAGTGCCGTTTGTGCAATTTTAATCTAAATTAGCCGACAAGAATCGAGGATGACGATTCGACGAGTCTCGTGTCGAAAAACGCTTTTACGCCCGCTTGCATTTTTGCAATATCCGCATAAGAAACGGTTTCTACGGCAGAGTGCATCGCAAGTTGTGCAAGACCTATGTCGCACGCTTTCATACCGAGATTCGCGCTTGCCATAAGTCCTATCGTGCCTCCGCAACGTTGGTCGGAATTGTTGTAATAGTCCTGTCTTTCGACATTCGCCTTGTCGAGTATGGTCTTGAAAATCGCAGAGGATTCGCCGTCCGTCGCATAGTTGACGTGATGTTTGACGACAATGCCTTTGCCCATATACACACGCTCTTTGACGTCCATTTTTTCGGGGAAGGACGGGTGAAGCGCGTGGGCGTTGTCAACGGAAAGAATGAAGCCCTTCTCGCAAGCGGATATATAATCGTCTTTGGTTTTGCCGAGCCCGCTCGTGATTTTTTCAAGCACGGTTTGCATAAGCGCAGAGTTTGCGCCTTGCTTGGTTCGGCTTCCGATTTCCTCGTTGTCGAAGCAAGCACAAATTGCGACGTTTTGCGGATTTGCGATTACGAGCGCGGCGAGAGTTGCGTATACGCTGGTGAGATTGTCGATTCTCGGCGAGCAGAGATATTCGCCGTTTGCGCCGCTTCTGAAAGGTGAAGTTGCCGGCACGACGTAAAGGTCCGTGTCAACGATTTCCTCTTTTGAAAGAGTGGAATAGAAGTCATCCGCGTCGCCGACGAGCGGAAGCATATCCTTTTGCACGCTCACCGAAAACGCCGAGTTGACATTGGGATTGTGGTGTATCGCAAGCGAAGGAATAATGACGTTGTAGTCGCTCTCGACGATTTTGCTCGTGAGCATATCGCCGTGTTTTTCGATGATTCTGCCTGCCACTTTCAAGGGTGCGTCGAGCATAGAATAGAGGATAAGTCCGCCGTACGCTTCGACGTTGAGCCTTGCGCCTTCGGGCGAGGGAAGCAAATCTCTGCCCTTGACGTGCAGACAAGGCGAGTCGGTGTGGCTTGCCGCAATGTTGAAAGCAAAATTTTCGCCGACGACAAACGCGATTACCGAAGTGCCGTTTTTGACGACGTAGTACTTGCCGCCGACTTCGAGATTCCATTTGTCCGCAAGGTTAAGTTCTGAAAAACCGTGTTTTTCAAGGATATATTCGCTGTGCTTTACGGCGTGGTATGCCGTGTACGATTTGTCCAAAAAGTTGATGACGTCCATAAATTCGTCCTTATTTCGTTTTTTTATATGATAATACCAAATCGCAGTATTTGCAAATTATAATCGACAAAATAATAATCCGTAATCGCAAACGAGATCGGCAAGCGAGGGATTGCGTAGTAAAAAAACGGGCGTTTTGCAAACTTTTGCAAAATATCGAGTGTTGAATATTTCAATTATGGGTGTAAAATGAACTTATCAAAAGTATGAAAAGGGGGAAAGTATGTTACCGTATTTTCTGCTTGTTTGCGGCATAATTATGCTGATTTTGTTTTTGATTGCGAGAGACAAAAAATCGTCCGCTCTGGCAATCGTGCTTAAAACCGCGACTTCGCTGTTCTTTATCGCGACGGGTCTTGCCGCCGTAGTCGAAAACGGCGTCATTGGCAACTTCGACGCGAAACTTCTTCCGAGCGCGCTCGTGATTATGGGGTTGGTGCTCGGAATGGTGGGGGACATAACCCTCGATTTCAAAATCTATTTCAAAGGACTCAAAGGCAAATACGAGGGCGTTGAAAAGGACCGCGACACGATGATGTACTTCGGTATGTTGGCGTTCGGCATAGGTCACGTTTTGTACATAACGTCTATGGCGATTCGCTTTAACGGTTACGAAATGAATCTGCTTTGGTCGGCTCTCGGCTCGGCGGCAATAGTTGCGGTGATGTTCCTCGTGTGCATATACGTTATGAAAATGCAGTTCGGCAAATTCCTTATCCCGAGCATAGCGTATGCGTTTTTGCTTTGCTGGTTCGTGGTGCTCAGCGCGCTGTACGTCAAGCCCGCGCAAGGCTCTGCTTCGGCAGGCATACTCGTTGCAGGTTCGGTGCTGTTCGTGGCGTCGGATATGGTGCTTTCGATGACCTATTTCTCAAAGCCCGCGGACTATGAACGCAAGGGCGCACTCAATCCCGAATCCCGTCTTATGATAATCGTAAATCACACGACGTACTATCTTGCACAGTTCCTCATCGCGCTGTCGTTGCTCTTTATCTGAGGCAAAACGAGCAATATTTCAAGCACCCTGCGGGGTGCTTTATTTTTTTGACTTACGCATGGAAAATCGGCAAAACGGCGCGATTTGTCGCATAAACAAGCACAAATTTCGATGTGTTTTTTCTAAAAACCAAAATTTGTAAAATGTATATTTATTGGCGAAAATTTGCTGATTATGCAAAAATACGGTTTTCGAAAACGCCGTATACGGCGGTGCGAGCCTTTATATTCGAATCTGTAACCGATATGTGCCTAAAACACCGACATTTGCAAAATATAATGTTTATAAATAGAAAATCGTATGATAAAATATCGTTTCGTGAAAATAAACCGCAAAACGTCACTTTTGAACAAGTGACGCGGCTGTGTGGAAAGGGAAGAACTTTTATTCATAAATTTGCAAAATTGCATATACAATTTTGTCGTATTTTGCATAAAAATACAAAAAGAATAATTAAATTTATATTTTGTAACAATATTATTTGACTTTATACAAAAGTAGTTTTAGAATCATTAAGTATCAAAAATATGCGCGTGCGCTATATATGCGTATGCGTGGCATAAAGACAGTAGTTTCGCTCGGCGGCAATACGAGCGAAAAACAAAGAGGATATATGAAGAAAAAATTGTTGGTCACAGCGTTAATGATTTTGTCGATTGCGTGCTTGCTCGTTGCTTGCAATAATTCGACGAATTACGACGGCTTGACGAAAATCACCTTCGAGCCGGAAGGCGGCGTATACCAAAACTGCACTCTGCCTTTCTATCAGTACTACGACTTCAAGGACGGCACGACGAATCTCATTCGCGAGCCGCTCGCGCTTTCTCGCAAGGAATTCAAAAAAGACGGCTACACTTTTGTCGGTTGGTTCAAAACGAGAACGGAAGTCGACGGAAAGGTGACTTACTCGGATATGTGGGACTTTGCAACCGATAAGGTGGGAACGGACGGCGTTACGCTTTATGCAAGTTGGAAGAGAAATGTGACGTATTTGTACAACGTTTGCTACGTCGACGAGCAAGGTCAGACGCAAATCGTCGGTTCGTACGACGTGTCCGAAGGAGACGAGTTCGACGATTACGAAAACTATGCGACGAAGCGTAGCGGATACACCGCTCTCGTTTTTGCGGACGAAGACACCGGATATGTGGACGACGGATATTATCTCGACGCAGAGTGCGCTCAACCCGTCAAGGGATATAAGCACCCCGGCGGTGAAGAAGACACGGCGATAAACGTTTACGTCAAGTACGTCAAGGGCGAATACACTCTCGTGCGCACGGCAAGCGAATTGATTGCGGCAAGAAGCAACGACATCTATTTGCTCGCCGACGTCGATATGAAGGGCGCGACGCTTTCCTTTGAAAACTACGGCGGCGTGTTCGAGGGCAACGGTCATACGATTTCCGACTTCACGATTGCATACAACGCGGGAAACAATGACCTCAAATTCAACTTCGACGACAATTCGGGCGATACGGCGGTTCACGCAAGTTTGTTTGAAAGCCTTTCGGGCGCAACGCTTCGCAACGTCAAGTTCAGCGGCGCAACGTTCACGGTTGACGGCGGCACGTCGAAGATAAAGAAGATTTATTTCGCACCGCTTTGTATGAGCGCGACGGACTCGAAGATAGAAAACGTTTCAATCGAAGTGTCCTACAAGATAGTAAGCGGACCGGTAAACAACAAAGATTTCGATTTCGCAAGCGATTTCAAAGCGTTCGAGCAAGGTTACAGAACGACTGAAGATACATCCATAGTTGACTTTGACGTCACTATGACGGAAGCAAAATAAAAGAAAAAATAAATTTCATCGAATGAAGGAGATAGAAATGAGATCAGCAAAAATCAATTCGGTTACGAAAGTCGTGTTGATCGTCCTTATGCTCGCCCTTTGCGTTTCAATGCTCGCGGCGTGCAACGATAAGGACAAAGAGAAAGCATACGACAACGAAAACGACCCTCTCGTGTTCTCTACGCAGGCAGTTGACAACGTGTTCAGCCCGTTCTTTTCCACGACAGGTCCAGACAACAGCGTTGTGGGTATGACGCAACTTTCAATGCTCACCAACGACGCAAAGGGCAACGTTGCGTACGGCGAGAACGAAGCGGTCATCACTCTTGACTTGCAACAACCCAGCGGCGGAAACGAAAACGGCACGAACACTTACTATTTCGTGCTCAAAAACAACATTCGTTTCTCGAACGGTTCGTATCTTACGATAAAGGACGTGCTTTTCAACTACTACGTCTACCTCGACCCCGCATACACCGGTTCGAGCACGATTTATTCGACGGACATCGTAGGCCTTAAAGCGTACCGCACTCAAACTCAAAACGAGAAAGAGCAAGAATCGTTCAACAATCAATTCAAGATTATCGCAAACGGCAGAATCAGCGCTCTCAAATCGGCGGTTGAAACCGTTATCGACGAAAACGAGGAAGTTGCGGACGACATCGACCTTATGACCGAAAGCCTCACGAAATACGTCAATAACAATCCCGAAAGCAAGTACGTCGTCGTAGACTTCAAGAAAGCGACGGAATTGTTTGAGGAAGAACTCGCTTCCGACTATTCAAACGCCGTAGACACCTACAAGGACATAACCTTTAAGGACGAGGCGGGCAAACTTTACAAAGACTTGCTCACCACCGACCAAGAGGCGTTCCTTTACAACGAAGGTATCATTTCGTGGAACAAAAAAGACGGCAAATTGAGCGCGACTTTCACCAACGATTTGGCAGACATCAAAAAATGGTCCGACCCCACGGGCAACGAAACCGCTCAGCAAGCCAAAGAAAGAGCGAAACAACAAGCAATCGACATCGTGTTTAACACCAAAATGCCCAAAGACGTAAACGAAATCGTGACTTACTGGGCAACAGCGTCCAACCTTTCCGAGTTCCTCGAAAAAGAAGCGATGGAAGAATTTGCTCAAAACCTCGGCGGCAAAGCGGTCAAGAACATTTCGGGTATCAGATTTGCAAACCGCACCGAATCCGTCACCGTCAACGGCAAGACTTACAAGCCCGTCGAGTATGACGAGAACGGAAACGTCAAGAGTGACTGCAACGAAGTGCTTGCAATCACCATCAACGGCGTAGACCCCAAGGCAATCTGGAACTTCGCAATCGGCGTTGCGCCTATGTATTACTATTCCACGACGAACTGGAACGGCAAAAACTATATCGATTCTTTCGACTTTGAAGAAAACTTCGGCGTTGAATTTATGTCGCAATCCTTTATGAACCAAGTCATCAAGGGCGACGACAAAGTGGGCGTTCCCGTCGGCGCAGGCGCGTATGCCGCTTCCAAATCGAGCGGCGGTATCGACAACATCGCTTCGGGCGAGTTCTGCGACAAGGGCGTCATCTACTTCGAGAGAAACCCCTACTTCTGTATGGGTCCCGCAAAAATCAAGAAAGTGCGTTACCAAGTGGTTTCTGCAAACCAAATCACCAACACTCTTTATAACGGTGAAATCGACTTCGCAGAACCCAACGCAAAACCCGAAACAATCGAAGAAATCAACAACCATCAAGGTTTCAAGAGCAAATCCGTTCGTACGCTCGGTTACGGCTATATCGGCATCAACGCGGGCAAAGTGCCGTCCATAAAGGTCAGACAAGCCATTATGCACGCAATCAACACGCAAGAGTGCGTCGACTACTACAAGACGACCGCTTCGCCGATTTACCGTTCTATGTCGAAGTCGAGTTGGGCATATCCCGGCAACACTCCGGGCACGAAAGCACCGACCCCGTATTATCCGTACGTCGGCGGCGCAATCCCAGAAGACCTCAATGCAGTCAATCCCGACTACAAGAAATTCGTGGAAGCAAAGGGCTTGAGAGCGGGGCAAAAGATGAGTGAAGAACAACAAATCGAGTTTCTCACCTCTTTGGTTGAGAGCGCAGGCTACACCGTAAACGGCGAGGGTATCTACCAAAAGGGTAGCAACCAACTCAAATATACGTTCACAATCGCAGGCGAAGAAACCGATCACCCCGCGTTCAACGCAATGCTCCACGCAAGAGAAATCCTCAATCAATGCGGATTCCAAATCACAGTGACCACGGACGCGAACGCTCTTAAGAAGTTGTCCACCGGCGAACTTACCGTTTGGGCGGCTGCGTGGGGTTCGACTCTCGACCCGGATATGTATCAGGTCTATCACAAAGAGTCCACCGCGACTTCCGTGCTTAACTGGGGTTACAAACAAATCCTCAACGACACGGCAGGAAAGACTTATGCGACAGAACAGGGCATAATCAACGAGTTGTCCGACTTGATTGAAAAGGCAAGAAAGACCAACGACCAAAAGAGACGTGCAAGATACTATAGTCAAGCACTCGACCTCGTTATGGAACTCGCAGTCGAACTGCCCACTTATCAAAGAGACGACTTGTTTGCGTACAACGTAAACAAAATCGACGAGAGAACGTTCACTCCCGAAAGCGAGTTGTCCTCGTTCAAGGGATTGACGAGCGAAAACTGGAATCTCTCTCTCGTTACGGAAAGATAACAAAAGATAACGCAATCCGCGCAAAAGCAAATACTATGAAGGAACGTGCAATCTTGAGGCAAAAATCGCCTCAAGATTGCGCACGTAAAAAGAATGTTTAAGTATATCGTCAAAAGAATATTGATTTCCATACTTATCCTGATAGGCGTGTCAATCATCATATACACGATGGTCAGACTTATGCCTAACGATTACGTGGATATAAAATATTCTCAACAACTTCAAAGCGGTTCGATAAAACCCGAAGACATCGCAAGATTCAAGGAATTGTACGGAATCGGCGACAACTCGTTCAAGGGTATTATGGGCGGCTACTTCAAATGGCTGGGGAATATGTGCAAGGGCGACCTTGGCATATCCTTTAAGTACGAAAAACCCGTCGGACAAGTCATAACCGAAAATATGTGGATTTCGTTTGCGATTGCGTTTATCGCGACGATTCTGCAATTTTTGATTGCGATTCCTTTGGGAATCACGAGCGCGACGCATCAGTATTCGGCAAGAGATTACATAACCACCGTTCTCACTATGGTGGGTATTTCCCTTCCGACGTACTTCTTTGCCGCAATCGCAATCAAGATTTTCTCGGTCGATTTGGGGTGGTTCCCCGCAAACGGTCTTATCTATGCGAGTATGGACTACGCAAACAACTTCGCAGGTCAGATGGCAAAACTCGGCGATATGTTGCACCATATGGTTCTGCCCATTTTCGTCAGCGTTTTCCTCTCAATCGGCGGACTTATGCGCTACACCAGAACGAACACCCTCGAAGTGCTCAACGCTGACTATATCAGAACGGCAAGAGCAAAAGGTTTGTCCGAAAAAACGGTCATCTACAAGCACGCTTTCAGAAATACGCTCATTCCGCTTGCGACTTTGCTTGCCGGAATTTTGCCGTCTTTGTTCGGCGGTATGATGATAACGGAACAAGTTTTCGGCATAGACGGTATCGGCCGTTTGGCTTATCAGGCTTTGAAAGACGGCGATATTCCTTTCGTTATGGGTTACAATATGTTCCTTGCAATTTTGACCGTCATAGGCACGTTGCTCTCGGACATTATGTACTCTATCGTTGACCCGCGCGTCAAAATCAGTAAGTAGGTGAATTATGCAAAAAGACGAACTTAACAACATAAACATCGAAAACGTTTTGACGAACGAGGCTTGCGACGAGCAAGAAAACGCAAACGTCGAAAACGTGCAAGAGCAAAATTCCACAGAGATTACGCAAGAGGCGCAATCCGAACAATCCGAAAACGCAGAGCAAACGGAACAATCCGAAAACGGCAATGACGAAAAAGTCGAGTACGTTTACAAAGAAATGAGTCCTTTGAGAATGGTGGGAAGACGTTTCTTCCGCTCGAAACTCTCAATCGTCGGACTCGTTATGATAGTGTTCCTCGTGCTGTTCTCATTCCTCGGACCCGTCATCTACGACAAGTGGGGCGAAGAAACCGTTGACAGAACGGAAGTTATCGTAATCGTCAGAAACTCGTACGAGTATATCGACGAGGACGGTCAGACGGTGGTCGTTAAAGAGGTGCTTCAACACACTTCCAACATCAATTCCTACGCAGATCCGAGCAAGGACCACCTTCTCGGCACGGACGACAAGGGGATGGACGTGTTCGTGCGTATTATGTACGGCGGACGTATCTCGCTCACGATAGGCTTCATAGTCGTAATTCTGGAAACCTTGATCGGCATAATCCTCGGCGGTCTTGCAGGCTACTTCGGCGGCTGGGTGGATCAGGTGATTATGCGTATAGTGGATATTTTCACTTGCGTGCCTACGCTTCCGATTTTGCTTATCGCTTCGGCGATGATCGACTCGTGGCAAGTGGACGCGGATACGAGAATCTATCTCTTGATGGCAATCATCACGATATTCAGTTGGAGCGGCGTGGCTCGACTCGTCAGAGGACAGATTCTGTCTTTGCGCGAGCAAGAGTACATAACCGCAACCGAAGTTATGGGTTTGCCGACGTGGCGCAAGATTTTCTTGCACCTTATACCGAACGTAATGCCGCAACTCATCGTTTCGATGACTCTCGGCTTGGGCAGCGTCATTTTGTACGAGTCGACGCTCAGTTTCTTGGGCTTGGGCGTACAACTTCCGAAGGCTGCTTGGGGTACTATGATAGCAACCTCGAACGATCCGCAGGTTTTGAGTTACCACCTCAATATGTGGTTGCCCGCCGGCATTATGATCGTTATCGCGGTTTTGGGATTCAACTTCGTCGGCGACGGTCTGCGCGACGCTATGGACCCCAAAGCAAAGAAGTGACAGGTGAATTATGGAAAAAGAAATCAAAAAGAAATCTTCAAATTATCTGTCAATTCGCGACAGCAGAAAAATAATCAGATACAACATAAAACAAATGAGGTTTTACGAGGCGCAAAAGCGTAAAAAACGCGAAAAAAGCGAGTTTACGACCGTTATGCGCGACGAAAACAACCTCATAGAAATCGAGAATCTCAAAACCTGTTTCTTCACGGATACGGGCACGGTTATGTCGGTCAACGGCGTATCATTCGAGATTCCGAAAAACAAAATCGTCGGCGTTGTGGGCGAATCGGGCTGCGGAAAGAGCGTAACGTCCCTTTCCATTATGCAACTCGTTCAAGCGCCGCAAGGTCAGGTTGTGGACGGTCAGATAAGATTCAATTCCGACGACCTCGGCTACGACGAACAAGGCAGAAAAATCGCCTACGATATTGCGAAAATGCCCACCAAAGAGATGTACAAGGTGCGCGGAAAAGACATAACTATGATTTTCCAAGAGCCGATGACGTCTTTGAATCCCGTGTTTACCATCGGATTCCAACTCGACGAAGTGTCCTTCACGCACAATCCGTCGGTGAGCAAGCAAGAGGCGAAAGCGGTCAGTATCGAAATGCTCCAAAAGGTCGGTATTGCAATGCCCGAAAGAGTGTACGCCTCTTATCCGCACGAGTTGTCGGGCGGTATGCGCCAAAGAGTTATGATTGCTATGGCTCTCGTGGGCGACCCCAAACTTATCATTGCGGACGAGCCTACGACCGCGCTCGACGTCACCATTCAGGCGCAAATCCTCGAATTGCTCAAAGATTTGCAAAGAAGGGAAGGTTGCTCGATTATGCTCATCACGCACGACTTGGGCGTTATCGCGGAAATGGCGGACGAAGTGGTGGTTATGTATGCGGGCAGAGTTATCGAAAAAGGTACGGCGGCGGAAATCTTCCATAACCCGCTTCACCCCTACACGATAGGCTTGCAAAAGAGCAAACCGCTCATCACCTCGCCTTCCGACCAACCGCTTTATTCGATACCGGGACAAGTTCCGAGCCCGATAAACCTTCCGAACGCCTGCTATTTTAAGAACAGATGTTCAAAATGCATCGAAGCGTGCGACGGCGAATATCCGCCGGAAATCAAAGTGAGCGACACGCACTACGTGTCGTGCTATCTCTACAAAAAGGGGGACGGCGAAAATGAATAACGAAAAAGACGTTATGGCGACCGAAAACGTAAACGTCGAAACCGTTTCCGACAAAGCGCAAAACGAGAAAAAGGACGATATAATCCTCGAAGTTCAGGACTTGCAAAAGCACTTTGTGCTTTCGAGAACTCTGCTCGGAAAGCCCATATCCACGCTCAAAGCGGTGGACCACGTCAGTTTCAAACTCAAACGAGGCACGACGATAGGTATAGTGGGCGAGTCGGGTTGCGGCAAAACCACGATGGGCAGAACCATACTCAAACTCTACGACATCGACGGCGGAAAGGTCATCTACAACGGCACGGACATCACGAATCTGTCGAAGAAGGATATGCGCAAGTACAGAACTTCTATGCAGTTGATTTTCCAAGACCCATATTCGAGTTTGCCGCCGAGAATGACTATCGGAAGCATAATCGCAGAGGCGGTCAGAGTGCATAAAATCGTGCCGAAGGATCAAGTTTCCTCGTACGTTCGCGACATAATGAGAAAGTGCGGCTTGCAAGAGCAGTATTACGACCGCTATCCGCACGAGTTTTCGGGCGGACAAAGACAGCGCATCTGTATCGCGAGAGCACTCGCCGTAAAACCCGACCTCGTAATTTGCGACGAGCCCGTCAGCGCGCTCGACGTGTCGGTGCAAGCGCAGATAATCAACTTGCTCAAAGAGTTGCAAAAGACGATGAATCTCACTTACGTGTTCATCTCGCACGATTTGTCCGTCGTCAAGTACATAACCGACGAAATTATGGTTATGTACCTCGGCAATATGATGGAAAAAGGCGAAACGGACGAGTTGTTTAACAATCCGCTTCACCCATACACGAAAGCGTTGTTCTCGGCAGTTCCCGTTCCCGACCCCGATGTCAAGAACGAGAGAATCATTCTCGAAGGCGATATTCCGTCGCCCGCAAATCCGCCGAGAGGGTGCAAGTTCCACACTCGCTGCTCGCAATGTATGAGCGCGTGCAAAATCATCGAGCCGAAATACCACGAGGTTACGCCCGGACACTTTGTTGCGTGCCACCTCTACGACGAGGACATTCTTTCAAGACAGGACGAACTCGACGAGGCATACAGACACGTCAAGGAAATGGAAGAACGCGAGGCTGAAATCAAGGATGAGTACGACGTTCTCAAGGCGATAAAAGATAAGTTTGCACAACTGAAAAATAAATCCGCAAAAGAAGATTCAAAAGTCGAAAAAGACGCGGAAATTAAGGAAAACGAGGACGAATACGTCGGTTTCGATTCGGTGCAGAATCAAGAAATAACGCACGTTCTCGAGGACGAAAACGAGCAAAACGCAAACGATTCCGAAAATGAAAAGTAAGAAGAAAAAAATCAAGGTCATATACGTAGACGACGGTCGCACACTGTACAATATGGACGGCGTGAGACGTCAGAACGCATTGATTCCCGACAAAATCACCAACGACCGTCTCGAAAAAGAGAAGGGAAAAGACAAAGAGCAGGCAAGCCTCGATAGAAAGGAAAGGCGCGCGGCAATCAGGGCGGGTTACGCAGTGTATCTGCCGATTGTGCTTATCGTGCTCGGCTGCTTCGCTCTTGTCGGCGTGATTGCTTACTTTTGGCTCAAATAGCCGTAAAATCGGAAGCAAAAATCGGAACTTCAATATTGAAACTATAATATTAAAATAGAAAATAAGTTTTATAGGTATATATAATGAAAAGAAAAATCATCAGCATTTGCCTTATGATTGCGCTCATATCGGTGTCGGTGTTCACACTGGCGGCTTGCGGCAATCAAAGCGCATACGACGGGGCGGACGGTGCGGACGGCGCAGTTTTCCAAAATCTGCGTATTTTCAACACGGGCTTGCACCTTACGCAAGACCAAGTTGCGTCGCAAATCAAAGCCGACTACCTCAAACAAAACAAAGGATACCTCGACTCGGATAAAATCGTCGTTATGGTTATGCTTGACGACGACGCGTTGATTGACGATTATATCGACAATTATTCGGGTCAGTATCGCAGCGTTGCAGAATATGCGTCGAGCGACGTCGGAAACGCAAGAAAGGCGTATTTGCAAGCGAAACGCAATTTTGCCATTGACAGAATGAGCAAAAACGGTTTGCTCGAAGACGTCAAATGCACTTACGACACCATTCTCAACGGATTTGCCGCAACTATCGAGTACGGCAATCTGAGATTGCTCGAAAACTTCGACGGCGTAAAGACGGTCATCATAAGCGACACTTACAATCACCCGCAATCCGCGTCTTCGGATTCGGACGCAAAATCCATAACCAACCTCGTGGACATCTATCCGACGGGTATCTTCGATTCGTCGAGCGTACCTTACACGGGCAAGAGAACGTCGGTTGCTATTCTGGACAGCGGCTTCGACTGCGACCATACCGTTTTCGATATGGAATTGAAAGCGGACGAGATTTCCTATACTAAAGAAGACATCGAACACTTGCTTGGCGATACCAACGCGGCAAAATATACGTCCGACATCGACATCGACAAGGTGTACGTGTCGAGCAAAATTCCGTTTGCGTACGACTATGCGGACAAGGACACGAACGTTGACCCCTACGATTCCGAACACGGCACGCACGTTGCGGGTATCATCGGCGGCAAAGACAGCGTTATAACGGGCGTTGCGGTGGATACGCAACTCGTGCTTATGAAGGTTTTCCCCGATTTGAGCACGGGCGGCAAGACGGAAGACATCTTGCTTGCTCTCGAAGACGCGGTTTTGCTTAACGTCGACTGCATAAATATGTCGCTCGGCTCGTCCTGCGGATTCTCGCGCGAGGTGGACGAGGAAAACGTCAACAGAATTTACGACAGACTCAACGAGAGCGGTATCAGCGTTCTCACCGCGGCAAGCAACAGTTACAGCACGGGCTTCGGCGGCGAACAAGGCAACACGAATATGGTCACCAACCCGGATTCGGGTACGGTCGGCTCTCCTTCGACGTACGCGCCCTGCCTCTCGGTCGCTTCCATCAGCGGTACTAAGAGCAAATATATGGTCGGCAACGGCGAAAGCGTCGTTTTCTTCAAGGAATCCAACTCTATCACGGGTCAGGAAAACGATTTCTTCAAGGAACTCGGCGTGACCGAAGGCGTGAGCAAAGAGTACGAATACGTCACTGTCCCCGGTACGGGCGGCAAGACGAGTTACTCGGGACTCGACGTCAAGGGCAAAATCGCTCTCGTAAGACGCGGCGACAACACCTTTGAAGAAAAAGCGCGTTACGCAAAGAACGCGGGCGCGGTTGCGTGCATTATCTACAACAACATCGACGGAGACATCTCTATGTCGATGGGCAAGAGCGACCATATCCCCACGATTTCAATATCCAAAGACGACGGCACGATACTTGCGGCAAAGAAGTCGGGAACTCTCAAAATTTCCTACGACAACCAAGCGGGTCCGTTTATGTCCGACTTTTCGAGTTGGGGACCTACGCCGTCTCTCGAACTTAAACCCGAAATCACCGCTCACGGCGGAAACATCAAGTCTTCCGTACCGGGCGGCGGCTATGACGAACTCAGCGGAACGTCTATGGCAACCCCGAACCTTTGCGGTATCGTCGTGCTTATAAGACAATTCCTCAAAGACAAATATCCCGAAAAGAGTTGGAAGGAAATTTCCGTTCTCACCAACCAAATGTTGATGTCTACGGCAACGATAGCACTCAACGAAAGCGGCAATCCTTATTCGCCGCGTAAGCAGGGCGCAGGTCTTGCAAGTCTCAAAAACCTCGTGACGACAAGAGCGTATCTTTCCGTTGACGGAAAAGACCGCACCAAGATCGAACTGTTCGACGATCCGCAAAAAACGGGCGTTTACGTTATGAACTTCAATGTCGTCAATATCGGCAAGGACGTTTTGACTTACGATTTGTCGCTTGTGGGCATGACCGAAAGCGTGTCCACGTCCGATGCCAAGCACGTTGCCGAAACGCCGCAAATTCTCGAAGGCGTAAAGCACTACGAAGTGACCGGCGGCAACGGTACTATCGACGGTCAGGCACTCACCGTGCAACCCGGCGCGACGGTGAAAATCAAAGTTACCTACACGCTTACCGACTCTGAAAAGAACGTCATCGACAGCCTTTTCCCGTACGGTATGTACGTCGAAGGCTTCGTGAAACTCAAACAAACGGGCGAAGAAACCGAAGACAAGAAGAACGTCGACCTCAACGTGCCGTTCCTCGCTTTCTACGGCGACTGGACGGAAGCCCCGATGTTTGACAAAACCTATTACGAAGTGGAATCCGAAGCGCACGATATGTCCATCGACGACGAGGACAAAATCAAGGCGGATTATTATGCTACCACGCCTTACGGTTCGTACTTCTACAACTACATTATTCCGCTCGGAACGTATCTCTACGACGTCGATACGACAAAGTACGACGAGATTCCCGCTTCCGAAGAACATATCGCGGTGTCCAACATTCTCGGCACAATCGACGGCATTTCCGTCGTATACGCCGGCCTTTTGAGAGGCGCGAAAGAAATGCGTTTCACCATTACGGATAAGGCTACGGGCGAAGTGATTTGGGAGCATATCGACTACAACGCGACAAAAGCGTATTCTTACGGCGGAAGCCCGATGCCGTACTACGAGCAACTCAAATTCAAGTCGCTCGCAAACGGACTCGTCAACAACGCCGAGTATACCTTTGAAATGAAAGGCACTCTCGACTACGGCGACGGCGGCGCGGCAAAGAACGTCAGAAACAGTTTCGGTTTCGACTTTGTGGCAGACGACGAAGCGCCCGTCATCAAGAGCGTTACGTACGAGAAACAGTACGACAAAACGCTCAAAAAGGACAGATTCTACGTCAATATGGTCGTCTACGACAATCAGTACGTTCAATCCATAACGCCGATTCTGTTTACGTCGAGCAGCAGTTACACCTTCCTCACACAAAACCCGATTCCCGTGTACAGCGAAAAAGGCAAGGATAACCTCGTAAGATTCGAAATCACCGACTACCTCAAGGACATCGGTACGGACGCTTTGATTACGAGTGCGCTCGCGTTCTCTATCGACGACTACGCGCTCAACTCGAACATCTTCATCTGCCAACTTCCCGGCACGAAAGGCGACTTTAAGTTCACCAAAGACGGTACGCCCGACGGCACGGATTTGATAATCTTGTCCGCATACGAGGACGAAGTCATCGACCTTACGCAATACCTTGCAACGAGCGACGGCACGGTGGACGTAGATAAGGATTATCTCAAATACTTGTCGTGGACTTCCTCGAACGAGAACGTTATCGAAGTGAAAGACGGTCTTGTCAAGTGCATTGCGGAAGGGAAGGCAACCGTTACGGTGAGAGAGCAGATGAATCTGAATCAAGCCGTCGTCATAATCAACGTCAAAAAGAGAGAGTCGGCGGACGCACAATCCCAAAACGATTGCGAAGCGTTTGCGGCAACTACCTCTTACGCAACCACGCAAGCGGTTGAGGACGACTATAAAGAAGCAACCCTCAAAGATTTGAGATTTTCGTACTACGACACGTTGTTTGCATATTCTCGCGCGGCGCAAACGAGCGAAATAGGCAAAACGGGCGACAGAAGGGCGGTTGCTTCGGCACCGAACATCGGTATGTACCCCGGCGAGAAGATTCAACTCAACTACGACGTTGACCCGTGGTACGTCAAGGACAATTACGAGTTCGAGTATTCCTCGAACAACACAAAAGTTGCGCAAGTCAACGAAAAAGGCGAGGTGACGGCACTCAAAAAGGGCAGTGCAATCATCGTCATCAAAGCCAAAAACTCGTATATTCAAGCGGCGGTCACGATAAACGTCAAGAGCGAATTCGTCATCGAAAACCGCGAACTTATAGCGTATAAGGGTCTCGGCGGCAATGTCGTTATACCCGACGACGAGGGCATTTTGTACATCGGCGCGTTTGCGTTCTGTCTGTACGAAACCGACAACTCGATTGAACTCGACGAGGATGACTACGACGCAAACAAAATCCCCGCATCCAACACATCGGTGACGTCGGTCGTTATCCCGAAAGGCGTCGAGGAAATCAAGAAATACGCATTCTACAACTGCACCGGACTTAGGGAAGTGACTATCCCCGATTCAGTGAAGTACATAAGAGAATACGCTTTCTACAACGATAGAAAACTCGAAACCGTGAAAGTCGTCAAAGAGGACGGAACGGTCGTCGAAAACAACGATTTGTCCGCAAGCAAAGTCGAAACGATAGGCGCAAACGCATTTGCAAATTGCAAAGCGCTTGCAACTCTCAATCTCAAAAACGTGTTGAGTATCGGCGCAAACGCATTCGACGGTTGCGTATCGCTCACGAGCGCGGACCTCACGTCGTTGAGAAATACGGGCAAAGAAGCGTTTAAGGGATGCACGGCGCTCACGAGCGTGACGCTTGTGAAAAACACCAAGTTGTCCTATGCGATGTTTGCAAAATCGGGGCTTAGAAGCGTCGATATTTATAGCGAACGCACCACTATCCCCGAATATTGCTTCGCAAGATGCTCGGACCTCGTTTCGGTGACGCTTCACAACAATCTTAACGCAATCGAAAAGGGCGCGTTCAGCGATTGCCCGTCCCTTGTCAATTTCACCATCGAAGGCACTCTCGGCACGATCGGCGAGCAAGCGTTCTACAATTCGACGGGACTTGAATCGTTTGCGCTTCCGAATTGCGACGTGCAAATCGATTCGTATGCGTTTTACAAGTGCGGCGGACTCAAAACGCTCGTTTTCGGCGCAAATACGAGAATTAAAAAGATTGAGGGCTTCGTGTTCAAGGATACCGTCCTCGATACATTCGTAATGCCTTCGAGCAATCCGAACTACTCGTCGAGCGGTCGCTATCTCACCTCGAAAGACGGCAAAACAATAGTTTTGGCGGCGGCAGGCGTCGACTATGGCGATTTAACGATTGACGAAAAGTATACGACCATTGCCGACAGCGCGTTTGCGGGCGTGAACGTAACGTCGCTCACTATAATCAACAAAGATTTGCAAATCGGCGCGTTTGCCTTTGCAAGTTGCGAAAACCTCAAAAAGGTGACTTTGCCTACGCAAGCGGGCGTGAATATCGGAAAGAGAGCCTTCACCGTCTGCACGAGCCTTGTTGAAGTGGAAAACCTCGATAAAGTGGCGCATATCGGCGAATACGCGTTTGCAAACACCGCGCTTCAAACCGCATCGGTCGGAGCAAACGCAGTCTGCGACGAGGGCACGTTCTACAACAGTTCTCTCGAAAGCGTGACGATAGGCGCAAACGCTACGCTCGGAAAGGGCGTGTTCCAAAACTGCAAGAAACTCAGAACGGTGAATATGCCTGCCGACGGCGGCGTTGAAATCGGCAACGGTTGCTTTGCAAACGACACCAACCTCGTCACAATCGATTTGAGCAAAACGAGCGATACTATCGGCGACGAAGCGTTCTACGGTTGTACGAAACTGATGTCCGTAAACCTTGCGAACGTCAAAAATATCGGCAAATACGCTTTTGCGGATTGTTCGGGTCTCGGCGAAGTTCTTATCCCGATTGTCGAAACTATCGGTCAAGGCGCGTTCGGCCGTTACAGCCGGTTTGCTTCCGCACCGTGCTTCGAAACGATTGTGCTTCCGAATACGCTTAAATCCATCGGCGAAGGCGCGTTCGTGTACAACAAAAAACTTAAATCCGTGACGATTCCGTCTTCCGTGACGAGTATCGGCGAATATGCGTTTGCATACTGCACGGCGCTTCAAAGCGTGACGCTTCCCGACAACGTGACGGAAATCCCGTCGTATATGTTCGGCGGCTGCGAATCGCTTTCCGCTATCAACCTCGAAAACGTGACGAAGATAGGCGATTACGCGTTTACGCTCGCAAGTCTTACCACCGCGAATATCGACAAAGCGGTTTCGATAGGCGAGGGCGCATTCGCTCAAACGGGCCTTTCGAGAAGCATAAGCGCAAGCAAACTCGAAAATATCGGCAAATACGCTTTCCAAGCGACGAATATCATCTTGTTTAACGCACCCGCGCTTAAAACCATAGGCGATTCCGCATTCGAAAAAGCGATTATGCTCGCATCGTTCACCTTCTCGAACAAACTCGAAAGCGTGGGCGTGGGCGCATTCTACGGCTGCTCGTCGCTCAGAAACTTCTCGTTCCTCGATAAAGACGGCAACGTTGCGCAAAAGGGCGTAATCAACGATTACGCATTGCTCTACGAGGGTTCGCTCTACGTCAAACTCGCGTCCGGCAAGTACGAATTGAAGGCAGTCCCCGGCGGCTCTTACGCAAGCGTACTCAACGTTATGGACGGCACCGTGCGTATCGACGACTACGCAGGCAACTCTAACACGCATATCGCGTCAATCGTGTTGCCCGACGGTCTTAAACGCATAGGTCAATACGCTTTCTACGGCTATACCGCACTCAAGAGCGTAGAGTTCAAATCCGTCGTTGCGCCCGCCATGGAAGATTCCTACAAAAAGGACGCAAAACTCACCGAGAACGACCCCGGCTATGAAAAGTTGCACAATCAATTCGACATCTTCGGATACGAGTTGTACTACTTCAACTTCATCGACTTGCTCGGAAAGAAAGAACCTATCCAAATGATTCTGCCAAACAACGCCGACGTCGAAGGTTACGATTCGCTCGTGTATGAAGTGTATTTCGGAAAGGTCGAAGACGCTTTGAGAAGCGACTACGTCGCAATGCAAAATAGTATGTTGACCTTCTACGAATACGCACAACAGGTCGCTAAACTCAAAAACGTGACCCTCGTCAACGAGAAACTCGTCAACAACGCGCTTACGGCTTACAATTCCGTGACGCAAGACCCGACGACGTACGGCTTCGACAAGGAAGAATGGGACGCGCTCGTTGCAAGCGTGCAAGCGGCAAAGAACACGATAAGAAACATCAAGTTCGCAAACGCAAGCGATGAAGTCAAGAGAGTGCAAGCGCTCATCGACGAGTTGCCCGACACGTTCTCCATAGACGACCTTGCGACGATACAAGACGTTCTGGAACAAATCAACCAACTCGACGGAAGCGACAGAAATATCCTCGATTTGACCAAACTCAACGCTTTGAAAACGTCATACAACGACTACCGCAACTCGCTTGCCGAACAAGTCGAACCGCTCAAACAATCGACGGATAATCTCGGTTTTGCCGTTATCCTTTTCTCGACGTCTCTCGCTCTTGCGGGCGCGGTACTCGTCGTCAAACGAGGCATTTTGTGATAGGGGGGCGAACGAATATGAAAAAGAATATGAAAAAGAAATATATATTCCTAACGATTTCGACGCTTCTTGCGCTTGCGATATGTCTTTGCGCTTGCAATCAAGCAAAAGACTTTGCAACGTACAGCGACAATATGAACAAATCGATGAACGACGTCAAAACGCTCGTATCAACTTTGAGCGTCTTTGACGGCGACACGTTGGTTTACGAATATCAAAGAAACGTAACCATTGACGGCTCGAACGCCACGTTGGAAATCACCGAAAAGAAACTGAATGCGAATTTCAGACTGGAAAGCAACACGACCACCGAACAAAAATCGGGCGTTGAAAAATCGACGTTGTTACCGCTTTCGCTGTCCGAATCGAGCGCGCAAAACTTCAATGCGAACGCAAACGGATTCGGTTGCGAAATCCCCGAAGGCGACTTTGCGAGCGTGTTCAAACTCGGCTCGTACGATATTGACGGAAACGCCGCTCTCGATTGTGCTTTTTCGGGCGATAAACTGACGAACATCAACTGCGGGTTCAAACTCAAGGACGGCAAAACCGTCAAACTCGCATACGTCTACAATTATTAAGGGGGTGAGAGAATATGAAAAAACGTAACAATATTTTGTTTGTAACTCTCATCGTGCTTTGCGCGCTTACGGCGTTGGTTGCCTGCAACGACAATTCCGAACCGACCACGCCCACGCTTTCGACGCCGCAAAACGTCGAAATGTCGCAAGGCGGACTCATCACTTGGAACGCAGTAGAAAACGCAACTTCTTACGTCGTTGTTCTCAACGGCGAGGAATATGCCACGGACACGACTTCCTATCAGGTTGCCTCGACCGTAAACGACATTCTTTACTGCGTGTACGCAAAGGCAAGCGGATATAACGACTCGTCAAAGAGCGAAGAAAAACTTTTCAAGGGTACGGGTATTGTTCCAAACCCCGACGAAGTGACCGTCACAATTTCTAAAACTTCCGAAGTGAGAAGCGGCAAGAGCATTACGCTCAAAGCGTACATCGACGGCAAGGAAGCGAAAAACGGCGAGATTATTTGGGAAATCGTTGACGGCAATCAATACGCAACCATCGACGAAAACGGCAAAGTTACCGCAGCCGAAGTGAGCGGCGACAAGAAAGTCACCGTTACGGCGACGGTCGCAGACAACGACGAGTGCTTTGCCGAAAAAGATATTTGGGTACTTGCAAAAACCGCGCTTACCGCAGATATGCTTTCAGCGCTCAACCATGCGAAAGTCGGATTCGAGGGATACGACAGAATCGACCTCTACAAAACGGACTTGTTCGGCTCGTTTTACAGAACGGTTACGCTTCCCATAAGAACCGCTATGGACGGCAACAACTGGTACGCCGAATACGAAGATTCCTCGACGGGTCTCAAGACCGGCATTTACTACACCAACCGTAACGGCAAAGCGAATCAGGTCAGCGTAAGTTTTATGAACGAGGAACAATACATTCCTATGCTCGGCGACGACGAAGAAGTGGTGACTTGGACGGAATCCGGTCTTTACAACAGCCTTACCGACTTGTCCGTTGACGACTTCGAGTTTGACGAAAATACTTGGCGTTGGATGTTCAAGGGCGACGAAACGATTTCAAAACGCCTCGTTGCCGCCGCAACGCCTTACGATTTCGAGGTCAACGCTTGGGGGCTCATCATCGACGAGGGCGAAATCGTGGGTATCTACGCTCAAAGCAAGGACGATTATCAAATCGTGGAAGGGTATAGGGGCATTCAATCGCTCTATCTTGCAATCAACACGAGCCAGAGCGTGGAAGTGCCGAAGGTCGGAAAATTCCACCACGACGAAAAGTACGACGCTTTGTATTCTAAACTTCAAACCGCAATCGACAATATGCGTGCGCTTGAAAGTTACAAACTCGACTTCTATCAAATGACAAATTCGCAATACGGCAGTTCGTACGGCGGATTCGTCGAAACCGTAACGAACGATTTGTGCTACTTTGCGCCGTTCAGCGTCAGATACGACAACAATCAGAACGAAATCAGAACGTACGAACAAAACGCTTCTTACGGATATAAGAAAATAAGCGACAACCTCTACAACGCTTTCAGCGAAAACGAAAAAACAGAGGAAAGCGACCCCGTAACGTACAAAGCGAGTCGCGCTTATCAGACCACGTTCGACAACGCTCGACCGTCGTTTGCGTTCTCTTCCGAAATTTTCAGCGGATACGCGGAGGACGAGGAAGCGGGCACGACAACTTACTACGTCAACGAGTCGATGTGCGGAGTTGCGTCCACTTTCTATTACGGCGTGGGCAACGACATCAACCTCTACGGTATATTCGCAACAAAGGGCTTTACGCTCAACACGCAATTTACGCCGTTCGTCGTGGTTAAAGACGGTTATATCACCGAATCGTGCTTCTACTTCTACCTCGGCTCTATGTACGGCGTGGTTATGATCAAATACAGCGATCTCAATCAAGCGGCAGTTCCCGACGGCGTGCAAGTCGAGTTCGAAACGAGACAAGTGCCGACCGAATGGTCGCAACTCACCGTTCAAGTCCGCAACGAAGAATCTTCGACGACTGAAGACGACGAAGAAGTCAATGCTTTGACCTTCTTAAAGACGTTCTTCGGCAAAGACGACATCGGCGAAAAACTGCCTTTCTTCGGCAACGTACTCGGCGATACGTACGGATTCGGTATGACTATGACGAAAACGCCGGGCGGAACGAAGACGGCAAAGAGCGCGATCGTGTTCTACTATGACGTGCCGCTTGACGTGGATTACACCATCAACTCGTCGCTCACGGCAGTCAGAGAATTCTTGAAGCAAAAAGGATTCGTCCGCAATCAATACGACGAATACCACGACGAAGCCAACGGCATTTGGGTTGCGCCCGTCGATTCGAGTTTGGACTTCCTCATTTACGTCTGGAAGGACTGAGTGCGAAACTAACATCGTAAAACACAAAAAAATATAAATTTTTTCAAAAGGAGAAAAACAATGGAAACACGCAAAACATTGAAAAAGAGCGTTATATCGTTCGTTTGCGTACTGATGGTCGCTTGTATGTTGTTCTTGGTTGCTTGTAACGACAAGGGCGACGACAATTTGCCGTCCATCAATATCACGACTTCCGTTGACGACGGCTCTATCGTCGCCAAAGGCAACAAGATCCAGTTCTTGGTTGCCGTGTCCGACAACAGCCCGTACGAAGTGAGCGTTGACAACGAAGAATTGGCAAAACTGAGCGGCAACACTCTCATCATTCTCAAAGACGCAACGGAGGATACCGAGATTAAACTCACGGCAAAAATCAAACGATTGCCCAACGTGTCCAAGACGGTTACGTTCAAGATGACAGCACCCGTTCAACTTCCCGAAATCTATATGAGTTCGTCGAAGCCCGAAAATTCGAGACTCGAAAAGGGCGATAAATTTACGGTTAATGCCTCATCGACAGACAAGAGTCCCGTTATTTTGTCGGTAAGCGACGAAACCCTTGCAACAATCTCGGGCAACGAAATCACGATTATCGGCGAACCCGCACACGACAGCACTCTCGTCGTTACGGCAACCCTCAAGGATTTTGAATCCGTAACCAAATCGAGAACCTACTATGTCAAAGCGCCCACCGTCAAAGGTCAAGTCCAAGGCAAGGAAGGCAACATCCTTACCACCGAACTTATCGAAGCGCTCGGCAACAAGAACATAACCGTCAACGGCGTGGTAACCGACGTGTTTTACGACGCTGCAGACGGCTCTACCACAAACCGCGAATATAAAACCAAAGTTATGATGTCCGAAGGTAAGTGGTATGGCGAATGGTTTGCAACGCCGGTAGGCGACGAAAAGGCGACTGTCATCACCGACAGTTACAAAGCAAGCGAATCCGCAGACTACAAGGACGCGAACGGTACTATCGGTCACGCGACACAAAGAGTCTACATCAACAAAGACAACAAGGTCGCAACGAAGGTGCAGACGGACAGTATGAGTTTCCCGTATATCTGGGAAAACCAACATTACTGGAACCATATCGGTCAATTCGCTAAAAACGTTGAAAAGAAATTCGTTTACAGACCCGAAGAAGACGTGTTCGAGTATGTGTGGAAAATCGTCGATTCCGAAGGCAAAGAATACGTTGACGACGAGTACGACTACTATCTTATGACGTATCTCTCGTATAGCTTCACCCCGATGCTCGAAGACACTCTCGAAAATCTGTATTTCAAGATGGAAAACGGTCAAATCACCAAGATTTTGGCAAAGACCGCAGAAGAAACGGGTACAAACATGAACAGAGCGTACACGACGATTGAATTTACCTTCGAAGATATCGGCGAAACCGTTGTTCCCGACCCCGCACCGTATAAACATGACGTGCAAAACGACGCGCTCGCAACCGCTCTTGCAAAGATGAAGGCGGCAACGAGTTATGCGTTCAAAACGTCCGAAGTCGCAACGGTTACGCCTACCATCAATGAAGGCGATTACACCGCAAGCATATCTTCCGCAAGTGCGGCAGCTACGACCAAATTCCCCGCAGGCGGCTACAGCGGAACGGTAGGTCTTGCAGGCAAAGTCACGCAAGACAAGGTTTTGTTGACGAGAACGGGCAAATACGAATACTATTCCGACGATACCGCGCCGTACTGGTTCAAGTACTCGGGATACTACCAAATCGACGAAAGCACTTATGACTATTTCGAGTACAACACTACTTCGAAAAAACTCGAAGGTGTGAACCAATATGTCGGCAGCCTCACCGAATTGTTGCCAGGTTGGAACTTGTCGGCAGACGTATTTCAGTTTGCGGGCAGCCAAACGGACGCAAACAAAAAGACCGTGACAAAGTACGTGCTTCGCAACACTCAAATCATCGAAGAAGCGGCAAAAGAAGTTTGTATGCACTCCGACGTGAACAGCACGACTGCTTCCTCGCAACACGCGTTCACGATTACGGTTGACAGCAACGGAAACGTGGTTTCCACGTCCTTCCCATACGCTTATTCCGCATACGCAGGCTACTGCCTCACGACTTACTCGAAAGTTAACGCAACGGATTTGTTCACCGACGAATTCGACGGCTATCAACCCAGAGTATTGCCCGAATGGGAAGACCTCTCGACCAATGCTTACTACAATTTGCATACGAGCGATTTCAAACAGTATCCGTGCTACAACAAGAAGACGGGCGCATTCCACGACCCGTCCGCCGGTCCTTGCACGCACAACGTAACTCTCGACGTCGTAATCGCAAACGTGTTCAAAGACAACGCTTCCGCATTCCCGACGATGGCAACGTTCAGAAGAATATTCGGCGACGACATCAACACACCGTTTTTCTACGAATACGATTCCGAAGAACTTGCAGACGACACGACGGTATACACCGATTACGTCAAATTCACATCAGTTGCGCCGCAAAAATATCTCGACGAAAAGAACAATTTAACGAAAACCGGATTCAACGAGATGTTTGCAGAAATCAAATCTGTTATGAACAGCGTGGGATTCACCTACAACTCCGGCGTTTCAGACGTGTCGGGCGGCTTGTCGGGCAAAGCCGACAGGAAGATGGTGTTCTCCTATGGCGATAAACTCACAATCGTTATGACAAACAACCACACCAGATATTTCTGGTTGTCAGTTTACAACTTCGGCGACTACAACGTCGGCTGATTCACAAAATAAAGACTTAATGTCGTGGTCGATATTTATGAAGAAAAAATTAATTATAGTAATTGCTTTAATATTAATATTGACTGCTTTGACATTTGCGGGATGTAACGATAACGGCGGTGGCGGGGG
>OHSO01000089.1_pt1 | contig 55850 bp, 52 predicted proteins | sample 1578651 | NCBI WGS metagenome assembly OHSO01 (sample SAMEA3879524, study PRJEB24766) | human gut metagenome | biome: human-associated habitat; feature: feces | place: USA | collected 1985/1987 | reverse complement strand
AAGGCATACCCTCGTCTATAGATATTGAATTCTTAGAATTAAACGACAACCCCTATTATATGTGATTTGAGCCAAGAGATATCAGAGGCATAAAGTTTTCCTGTAATCTTCAAGTCTGATATTTTCTGAAGTTCGTTATCATACCTCCCATCATTCAACCAACCAGGTCTATAAAGATTAATGGTAACAGGAGATGCATAAACCAGTTTTCCATAGAAACTATATATATGCTCATTTTTACCCCAAATAGCATCATTCTTATATGCATCGTAATTATGGACTCTAAGACTAAAATCATAATTACTAAAAGCATTAGCGTCTATGACAAAGGGGGTAGATGATTCCACATACACATCGCTAAGTTTGTCTGTATTCTTAAAAGCATCGCGCCCTAACATGGGCTCACCATAAATATACACGCGTTTAAGATATGGACAGGCTTGAAAAGCCATACGCCCTACCCTGCTTACCGATGGCGGAATGTCTATGACAAGAAGCGACGAGCCTAAAAATGCTCGATTTCCAATTTGTTCCAATGATGTAGGAAGTAGAATACGCTTCAGTCCAATACATCCCTCAAACATACTCTCAGGAATGGAATTAGCCGAAAGCATCACATCGGTACTCTCTTCTCCATCTTGAAAATAGGTATAGGTATTATCCTTGATGTTATTAGAGAGTTCTATAGTAGCCTCTGATAAATCAACGGTCTTCAAATCATATTTACCACGTAACTGAGAAGCCAAGTAGGAGAGGTCACTGGCATAAACCGCCCCAGTTACTTTTATGTCAGAAAAACCATACCCCGTGTATTTCTCCAAAGTGCCAGGCTTGTGTAAATGAACATCCCTGATAACTGCTGCCGATGTCACAGCATAACACAATAAGAAACAAACAACCATTGATACCCTCAGTATCGTTTTAGTTGCAATAATAAAACCTTTTTTCATGCTCTTAGCAGTTTTCGCGCCTTCTGTCCCCAAGTTAGCAGTTAGTATAATAAATTCAGTTACGAGCATAAATAAAGCGTGGGAACCACTTGTTGTCCATTCCACGCTCCGAGGCTCTCGCATTGCCTAATCCTGTTGAACAGACAACGTTAGAGCCCACGCCGATATGAATTGCCACAATAGCTACCACGGGCTATATACCTAATAAAACATAGGTATACAACAACCGTAGGCTGAGACATAGTCACACCCTATGAGCATCTACCGTTGGCTATGTTCAAGACAGGATTATGAAATTTGCGAGATTTCAGAGCGTCAAGAACAAAGCGTCAAGTAAACGCTTTAATATATGTCGTGCCTCATTTCCCACCACTTTCCTCCTTGCAAGCAAGGTCCGGCGTGGAATTGAGGCAAAGAACGCATTGGTTGCAGCCCCTTTCATTAACCGCAGTAGCGATATAAGTTGTGGTGACCTCACCAATAATGCCCCAAAATTACGAAAAATATCTAACAACCAAAAAGAAAAGCAAACAAATATTGATATTATACAAGAAAAACACGCGCCAAACAAGATATTTCTATCGCGATACGTAACTGCACTAACGATAATATATCAGGTACAGCAGATAAAGCAAGAATTATGGTTTACCAATAATGGGATGACCAGTTCCGTTACGCTACATGACTCTTTTGCCTATCCGTCGTCTATACGCATCATTCCCCGCCACCCCACTCCTCCATTCAGCCATACGGAAGAAGGTGGTGATGATGGCTTTGGGAAGTATTTCGGGGTTGGATTTTATTGTTTCGCGGTTTGCTTTTATTATTGCGCGCCATGATTTCTGCATTTCATGCTTTGAGATAAACTTAGGAGTGGTGGCGGAGAGTTTGTGGATATGAAAAAAGCCACTCACGGCATGGGTGAGTGGCTTGATGGGGTGAAACTAAAACAGGGATTATTTGGGATTAACTATCTCGTTGACTGCGTCGCCTATGCAGGCGTTGGGCATCTGGATATGCAGCATCTCGCACACGGTGGGGGCGATATCGACGATGCGGGTAGGTGTGGAGGTCTGTCCGTGGGGCACCTTCCATCCCATAAATACCATGGGGATGTGTGAGTCATAGGGGTTCCACACGCCGTGGCTGGTGCCGCGGTATTCGGGGGTAACCACGCCATCGACATGATGGGGCTTGGGCACCACAAAGAGGTCGCCGCTGCGCTCGGGGTTCCATCCGTTGACGATGCGCTCGCGGATGAGCTGTGGCAGACTGGTGTTGACGGCATTGGCATAATCGACTACCATGTGTACCTTGGGGTTGCGGGCCAGGAAGTCGGCAGCCTCTTTCTTCACGGCGTCAAGCTGGAGTCCGGCCTTGGCGATGGCAGCGTGGTCGAGGTAGATGCGGTTGGCATTGGCCATGAGCGCTACGGTCTCGATGCCATACTTGGTGCGGAAGGCCTCGTTGAGCGACTTGATTTCGTTCCATGCGGCATAGCCGTCGGCGGGTATCTTGTGCTCCTTCATCACATTGGCGTTGTGCATGCCACCGTGGTCGGCGGAGAGGAAGAAGAGGTAGTTGCCCTTGCCCACCTTCTGGTCGAGATAGGCGAGGAAGTCTGCCAACTCGGCATCGGTACGCATATAGGCAGCCTTATTCTCGGCGCCACGGGTACCATAGGCATGGCCGATGATGTCGGTCGAAGAGATGCTGATGGCGAGCATGTCGGTGACATCGTCCTGACCCAGCTGCTCATTGTCGAGCACGGCTTTGGCCATCTGGAAAGTCTTGGTGACACCCTCGGGGCTGCACTTGATGTCGGTACCAGGCTTCACACGCACGGTCTTGTTGAAGCGGTTGACCCACTCGGGCAGCTTGTCCATATAATAGGAGCTGGAGATGAAGTGGCCTGCCGAGGTGTCCCACCAGTAGGCGGCGTCGGCAGCATGGCCTGCGGGCAGGATGGCTGCGCGGTCCTTGAGCGCAACGCCAAAGACCTTGGCCTTGTAGTCGGTGGCTATCTTGAGCATATCGCCGATGCCTGTAGCAAGGAGGTTGCGAGGCGACATCTTGCCCTCTCTGCTCAACGAGCCCACGCTATGCACGGTGGAGTCGGACACGCAGTACATCTTCTTGCCGGCAATCATAAAATCGTTGCCGGTGATGCCGTTGAGGCCTGGCACCGAGCCGGTATAGATACATGAATGGCCGATGGCGGTAACGGTGGGCACATAGTTGATCATGGTGTTCTCGCAGCTGAAACCTTCGCGCAGCAGGCGCTTGAAGCCACCTTCGCCAAACTGGTCATTATAATAATAGAGGTAATCCCATCTCATCTGGTCGACCACGAAGCCAACGACGAGCTTGGGCCGCTCTACCTGGGCAAAAGTCGCGGTGCAGGCAAAGATCATCATCAAGAAAGAAATCAATCTTTTCATTGTAATTTGTTTTATTGTTTGTTAATTGTTTGTAGAGAAAAAGTCCGGCACCATGCCGAAATCGGATACAAAGGTAAGAATAATCAACATATCTGGCCATAGAAATTTGACAAAAAAGGCCCGGTTTCTTTCAAAACCAGGCCTTTTCCACCTAAATTATTATAATTGTAACACCAATGGTGTTTTACCTTTCTTCGCAAGGGGCTTACTTGCCCATGTCGAGGTTGTGACCCAAACTGATGGCCTTAACCAAAGCGACTGCGATAATCATTACAAATCCTAATGTCAACATAATCTTTTTACCTTTCTTTTTTAAGTTGTTAATGTTATCCTTTTGTTATCGAGTGCAAAGTTACGCTGTTTGCGCACACAGTCCAAACAATTCGCACTAAAATGGTATGAAATCCCACTTTTGTTGACCTCGGTCAAAATAAAAATCGAGGACTTGCGTTATATCAATAAAAGGCAATTAATAACTACATAACAACAACTATGATGACGGAAGGATATATCGTAAAGCGCTTCGGGCAGCCCGTAAAGCGTTATGTTCAGATTTTGGAGCTCAAGGACGACCCTGAGTCGCTGGCCAGCTATCGTAAAGCTCATTCGCGCGAGGACTTCTGGCCCGAAATCAAGCAGGGAATACAGGAAGTAGGCATCCTGGAGATGGAACTATATATTATAGGTACGCGCGAGGTGATGATCGTAGAGACTCCCCTCGACTTCGACTGGGACAAGGCTATGGCCAGACTCGCACAGCTGCCTCGCCAGCAGGAGTGGGAAAACTTTGTCGGCCGTTTCCAAAAGTGCAAGGAGGGCGATACCTCTGACGAGAAGTGGCAGATGATGGAGCGTTTCTTCTATCTGTACGAAGACTGATGACTGGCAACGGTCGCAGAAACGGCTGCAGACTTAGCGGCATAATGGTTGGAAAAAGTGGGGATAATGATGACAATCCTTACTTTTTTCAACCTTTTTCGTAAATTTCATTACAATTTGTGCGGTTTTTAAGTAAAAATGTGTAACTTTGCCCAAAAGATTGAGAGAAATTGTATCAAGGTTAACATTTTTACTTAAAACATTAACAGAATGAAAGCTACGGATGTTGTGGAAAATCTTAAGAGAAGATTTCCAAATGAGCCTGAGTATATCCAGGCTGTCAGCCAGGTTTTGGCAACCATTGAGGATGAATACAACAAGCACCCCGAATTTGACAGGGCCAACCTCATCGAGCGCCTTTGTGTTCCGGATCGCATCATCCAGTTTCGCGTAAACTGGGTCGACGACAAGGGCAATGTGCAGACCAACATGGGTTACCGCGTCCAGCACAACAACGCCATCGGCCCCTACAAAGGCGGCATTCGTTTCCACTCATCGGTAAACCAGTCTATTCTCAAGTTTCTTGCTTTTGAGCAGACTTTCAAGAACTCGCTCACTACCCTGCCTATGGGCGGCGGCAAAGGCGGCAGCGACTTCTCTCCCCGCGGCAAGAGCAATGCCGAGGTGATGAGGTTCTGCCAGGCTTTCATGCTCGAACTCTACCGCCACATCGGTCCCGACGAAGACGTTCCGGCAGGTGACATCGGCGTGGGTGGCCGCGAGGTGGGCTATATGTTTGGTATGTACAAGAAGCTCACCCATCAGTTCTGTGGCATCCTCACCGGAAAGGGTCAGGAGTTTGGCGGTTCGCGCATCCGTCCCGAAGCCACGGGCTACGGCAACATCTACTTCCTCGAGAATATGCTGAAGACGCGCAACATAGAGCTCGCCGGCAAGACGGTGCTCGTATCGGGTTCGGGCAACGTGGCACAATATACTATGGAGAAGCTGCTCGAGCTCGGCGCCAAGCCCGTCACCTGTTCTGACTCGGACGGATATATCTACGACCCCGACGGAATAGACCGCGAGAAGCTCGACTACATCATGGAACTCAAGAATATAGAGCGTGGCCGCATACGCGAATATGCCGAGAAGTACGGTGTGAAATACGTGGAGGGCGCCAAGCCTTGGTTTGAGAAGGCCGACATCGCCACCCCCTGTGCCACCCAGAACGAAATCAATGAAGAGGCTGCGCAGGCACTGGTGGCCAACGGCGTGATAGCCGTGACCGAGGGCGCCAACATGCCCACCACTCCCGAGGCCATCAAGGTGTTCCAGGATGCCAAAATCCTCTACTGCCCCGGCAAGGCAAGCAATGCCGGAGGTGTGGCAGTATCGGGACTGGAGATGACGCAGAACTCGGAGCGCCTGCGCTGGTCGCGCGAGGAGGTGGATGCCAAGCTGCGCGAAATCATGAACGACATCCACGCCAACTGTGTGAAATACGGTACACAGGCCGATGGCTACATCAACTACGTGAAGGGTGCCAACATAGCCGGCTTCCTCAAGGTTGCACGAGCCATGATGGCACAGGGCATAGTCTAAAACAAGATGCGCACCACCTCGTCCATGGGCAGACGCTGCTCTTTGGGCACCGCAAAGTAAAGGTGGCCGTCGCGATAGATAAACGATAACTTCTGGCCAGTGCGCAAGACGGTGACACTGGCAGGCTTACGGGCAGTAATCAGGTTGACCTGGTTGCTGCCCTTTGGCATTACATGGGCATAGAGCGTATCGCTGCCGCGCGAGGTGAGCTTGACGTTGCAGAGCTCAGGGCCGGGCGTGAGGCCGGTGCCGAAGATTGACTCGCGACCATACTTCATCCACTGCGACAGACTGTCCATCTTGGCATAGAACTCCCGCGGCATGTCGCCATCGGGTCGGGGACCCACATTGACCAGGAAGTTGCCACCAAGGGAACGCGCCTGGGCCAAGCGGTTGAAGAACCAGGCCATAGGGCGGAACTTCTCCTTGCGGTCGTAGCCCCAGCCGCCGCCATAGGTCCACAGGTCCTGCACCTCCCACCAGGGCGATGGGATATAGGTAGGCTCGCCACACTCAAAGGGCGTGGTGAGGTCGCCTATGCGCACGCTGGTTCCGTCGGGGTTGTCGGGGTCTACCAGGTTGGCCCATCTGTCATTGATGACGATACCGGGCTGCATGGTTCTAATCCAACTGTATATCTTCTCGGTGTTGTTCTCAGTGATGCCACGCCACTCCATACCGTCGAGCCACAGCAGATCTATCTTGCCATAGTGCGTAAGCAGCTCTTCCAGCTGGCGCATCACATATCCCACAAACCTTACATACTTCGCGCGATTGGCTACGCTGTCGGTTATGGCTGGCACCTTGCTTCGGGTTCTGACATTAAACTCACACGGCGCCATTGCCTCAGGATAATGCCAGTCGCGGGGCGAAAAGTAAAGGCCCACCTTGAGTCCGGCGGCACGACACGCATCGACATACTCACGCACGAGGTCGCGGCCGGGCAAGTCGTGGCGCACACCTATACCATACTTGGATGGCCAGAGGGCATAGCCGTCGTGGTGACGGGTGGTAAGCACGGCATAGGTGAACCCGGCGTCATGGGCTGCCGTGAGAAAACTGTCGGGAAGAATGGTGGGCTTGAACTTGCGGGCAAGCCGGTAATAACGCTTGGGACTGTGATAACGCTTGCCGCCATAGCGGTAGTGCTTTATCATGTTCCAGGACGGCTGGATGCCGTCGACACTGTGTATGCCCCAGTGCATAAACAGGCCGAGCGCTGCGCCAGGGTACCACTGGGCGTCAGGATGGCGCGTGGGCATCACCACGTCGTCGGGCGCCGGAGCGGCAATGAGTTTCTCGGCACGCTGCACGTCGGCAGCGTCTATCTTGTAATCATCGGGGTTGATGCGGGGCTGCGCATGGAGCATCGACGCCGCCGCACAGATAGTCAGCAATGTATTGATTTTTCGCATTAGGTTTGGTATTGTTAAGTATTATAGCTGCAAATTTACACATTATTGCAAATACTCTACCTGTAATATTTGCTATTTCGCTTGTGGCACATGACACAATGACAACAACGGCGACCACCCCAAAAAGAAGAAATGCAGCCTTGCGTGCGGACATAAAAAAAGGACTGAGAAAACCTCAGTCCTTGGTGGTGATTCCGGCGGGATTCAAACCCACAACCTTCTGATCCGTAGTCAGATGCTCTATTCAGTTGAGCTACGGAACCATTCCGTTCTTTGCTTCTTAAGTAGTAGGCTAACCTTGTTCCTTAATTGCGAGTGCAAAGGTACAGAGTTTTTCCTATACCGCCAAACATTTCCCCAATTATTTTTCAAAAAACTGCATTTTTCCTGTTTTCGGCCCTATTTTACCCCATATTTGGCGATAATGACAGCCCGGGCCATGTCTGCCGGGCGCAACCTGGCCTCGCCACATAGGAACTGCACCCAGAGACCGGAAACGACAATCTGCGCCTTGGTGACCACGGCGAACATAAAAAAAAAGAGCCGTATCCACTACAGATACGACTCTCTAAAAAGAAATATAAATAATTCGATTACTTAATCAGGTCAACCGAACGCTTGAGGAAGTCATTCAGACGCTGTCCCTTCAGCATGCCGTTCTGGAGCAATGCCAAGTCGATGAGCTGATGTACCACCTCATTGCCAGCAGCGTATTCGCCCAGAATCTGGGTCTTCTTGGCGCGCTGGTCGTTGATGGCCTTCTGCGTATTGGCCTTGTCGTCCTTCTCCTCCTGGCTGATTTCCTCGTCTTTCTTGCCACTCTGGCTCTGATTGATGGCAGCCAGACGAGCTTCCTGACCACGCAATTCGGCCTCAACCGGCTTCAGAGCATCTGCAGTAGCCTTGTCGGTCTCGTCAAGTACACGCTTGATGAGCGGATGGTCGCTGTTGAGTACTACCATATACGAATCTGGCATCTGCATATAGAAACTCATGCCAGGCTGATACTTGCTGGTCTCCTTCATACGACGCATATATTCATTCTGGGTGACGAGTACAGGCTGTCCATTCTCGCCCATAGGCTGGACCTCGACCATGAACTCGGCCTTGTCTATCTTGGGCATCTGGGTCTTGAAGACCTCTGACAGCTTGGCGCTCTCATCCTCGCCCAACTCGTTCTTCTTCTCGTCATCCTTGGTGATAAGACGGTCGGCGATGTCGGCATCGACACGTGTGAAGCGGCTCTTTTCAAACTTCTGCTCCAACATGGAGATGGCAGGAGTATCGAGTTCACCATCCATCAACAGCACGCTGTAACCCTTGGCCTTGGCTGCCTCGATATATGAATACTGCTCGGTGGCATCGTTGGCGTAGAGATATACCAGATTGCCATCCTTGTCGGTCTGGTTGTCCTTGATGAGGGTCTTGTATTCCTCGAAGGTGAAGTACTTGCCGTCGGTGTCCTTCATCAGGGCAAAGTCCTTGGCGCGGTCATAGAAATCTTCCTGCGACAGCATGCCATAGTTGATGAAGAGCTTCAGGTCGTCCCACTTCTCCTCGAAAGCCTTGCGGTCAGCCTTGAAGAGCGACTGCAGACGGTCTGCCACCTTCTTGGTGATGTAGGTAGAGATCTTCTTCACGTTGGCATCACTCTGCAGATAGCTTCGGCTTACGTTGAGGGGGATGTCGGGAGAGTCAATCACACCATGCAGGAGAGTGAGGAAGTCGGGCACGATGCCTTCGACCTGATCGGTCACAAACACCTGGTTGCAGTAGAGCTGTATCTTGTTGCGCTGAAGTTCTATATTGCTCTTGATGCGTGGGAAATAGAGAATACCCGTAAGATGGAAGGGATAATCTACATTCAGATGGATCCAGAAGAGGGGCTCATCGTGCATGGGATAGAGCGTGCGATAGAACTTCTTGTAGTCCTCGTCCTTCAACTGGCTTGGGGTAGCGGTCCAGAGAGGCTCCACGTCGTTGATGATATTGTCCTCGGCAGTCTCCACCTGCTTGCCGTCCTTCCACTCGGTCTTCTTGCCGAAGGCTACGGGCACAGCCAGGAACTTGCAGTACTTGTTGAGCAGCGACTCGATGCGGGCCTTCTCCAGGAATTCCTTGCAGTCATCGTCGATGTAGAGGATGATGTCAGAACCACGGCCTTCCTTCTCTGTTTCTTCCAGTGTATATGAAGGGCTGCCGTCGCAAGACCATTTCACGGCCTTGGCGTCATCCTTGTAGCTGCGGGTAACAATCTCTACTTTCTTGCTTACCATGAAAGCAGAGTAGAAACCCAAGCCGAAATGACCGATGATGGCATTGGCCTTGTCCTTGTACTTCTCCATGAAGTCGTTGACGCCAGAGAAGGCTATCTGATTGATATAGCGGTCAACCTCGTCGGCAGTCATACCGATACCGCGGTCGCTGATGGTGAGCGTACCCTTGTCCTTATCCAGGTTTACATGCACGGTGAGGTCACCCATCTCGCCTTTGAAATCACCCTGGGCAGCCAGGGTCTTCAGCTTCTGGGTAGCGTCTACCGCATTGGAAACCATTTCACGAAGGAAGATCTCGTGATCAGAATAGAGGAACTTCTTGATGACAGGGAATATGTTCTCTGTCGTTACTCCGATATTACCTTTTTGCATAGTTATATGTATTTTATAAAGTTTCGTTCACTTTAATCATTTGCAAAAAACGTGCCACAGCCATCTGGATGCTCCATAAAATCATATTGCCATGTTGCGCTTGCTCCTTATATATATAATAAGGTATAAGGATGCAGGAAAAGTGATGACTGCTGATTGCCCTACCCCACCAGCTACGAGTGATATGACTCAAAACACGCGAAACAACCGCCTTGATACCCACAAACCCAGCAATCATAAAGCCTAAATAGACAAAAATACGATGAAAACCATCACTTTTCCACTAATTTTCTTTCGTTTTCCAAAAAGATGTAGTACCTTTGCATCCGCTGTCACGTGATGGCAGCAATAAAATTCAAACCTAATCATAATTTTACATTAAAAAATGGCAACAAAGATCAGATTACAGCGCGGCGGTCGTAAAGGCTATGCTTTCTACAGCATCATTATCGCTGACGCAAGAGCACCACGTGATGGTAGATTTACTGAGAAGATTGGTACTTACAATCCTAACACCAATCCTGCAACTGTAGATTTGAATTTCGAGCGTGCACTCTACTGGGTAGAGGTTGGCGCACAGCCCACCGACACAGCTCGCAACATCCTCAAGGGCGAGGGCGTTTACCTGATGAAGCACCTCAAAGGTGGCGTAAAGAAGGGCGCATTCGACGAAGCTGCTATGCAGCAGAAGTTTGAGGCCTGGAAGCAGGGCAAAGACCAGAAGACCACAACTACTCGTGAGAACGTAGCAAAGGGTAAGAAGGAAGCTGCTGCCAAGGAGCTCGAGCAGGAGAAGAAGATTAACGAGGCTATCGCCAAGAAAGTAGCTGACAAGAAGGCTGCTGAGGCTGCTGCCAAGGCTGAGGCCGAGGCTGCTGCTCAGGCTGAAGCTACCGAAGAGGCTCCCGCTGAGGCTTAATTCTTCACCGGAAAAGAAATTGATATAGGCTGATTTCCGCAAGGAAGTCAGCCTATTATCGTTTGTATGCATCACAATGACGCTACCCCATCCTATCTCCATGATGATAATGACAGCATCGCCGAGTTCCCGTACCATCGTAATGGATTGCCGAGTTGTGGCAACCAACAAATGAAAATTGCTTCTATACAATGACAAGGCATCACCGTATAGAAGCAATATATAGGGACGAGTCTATCCCGTAGAGTTATTACATCACGCCGTCTTCACGGAGCTTGAGCTGCCAGTTCCATGCACTGCGCATGACGTCATCAAGAGGAGTATCGGCCTTCCAACCCAACACCTCATTGGCGTGGGTACAGTCGCCCCAAATCTTCTCGATATCGCCTTCACGACGAGGACCATACTTCCAGTTGAGCTTCACGCCGGTGGCACGCTCAAAAGCCTCGACAATCTCGAGGGTAGAATTGCCCTTACCTGTACCGATGTTGAAATACTCGATAGGCTCGGTTTCCTTGTCAAGCACGCGCGCCATAGCAGCCACATGGGCCTTGGCCAGATCCACTACATAGATATAGTCGCGGATACAGGTACCGTCGGGAGTATTATAGTCATTGCCGAAGATGGTGAGCTGCTCGCGCACACCGATAGCGGTCTGAGTGACAAAGGGTATGAGGTTGTTGGGCACACCATTGGGCAGCTCGCCGATGAGAGCCGATGGGTGGGCACCGATAGGATTGAAGTAGCGTAGCACGATGCTCTTGATGGGAGCGCCACTGTTGATATCGTCAAGGATAATCTGCTCGTTCACCTCCTTGGTATTGCCATAAGGCGAGGTAGCCTTCTGGTGAGGAGCCTGCTCGGTAACAGGCAGATTCTCGGGCTTGGGCTGACCGTATACGGTGCATGAAGAAGAGAAGATGATGCCCTTGACATTATACTTAGGCATGAGTTCCAGCAGGTTGACCAGCGAGATGATATTGTTGTGATAATAGAGCAAAGGCTTCTGCACACTCTCACCCACTGCCTTGGAAGCGGCGAAATGGATGATACCCTCGATGTAAGGGTATTTCTCAAACACCTTCTCTGTAGCCTCCTTGTCACGGAGGTCAACCTTCTCAAAGGCAGGACGGATGCCTGTGATTTTCTCAATACCGTCGAGCACTTTCTCATTGGAGTTAGACAGATTGTCTACTACAACTACCTTGTAGCCTGCCTGCTGCAGTTCAACTGTGGTATGAGAGCCGATAAAGCCAGTACCACCTGTTACCAGAATTGTCTGTTTCATATTGTTTGATGTTATGATAAATAATCGTTATTCTACCGTTTATTCGAGCCCCAATGCGGCCTTCAGACCGCTATCTACGCCGCCGAAGCCCATAAATGCGAGACTCAGCAGGCCAGCTGCCACGAGCACGATGGCCATACCACGCATGCCCTTGGGTATCTGCACCAGAGCCATCTGCTCTCTCATTCCGGCAAAGACGGTGAGCGCCAGGGCAAAGCCCAATGCGGTAGAGAAAGCATAGGCGATGCTCTCCGCCAGCGTATAGTCTTTCTGAATGACGAGGATGGCCACACCCAGCACCGCACAGTTGGTCGTGATGAGTGGCAAGAAGATGCCCAATGCCTGATAGAGGGCGGGCGAAACCTTACGCAGGATGATTTCAACCATCTGTACCAGTGCCGCGATGACCAGAATGAAGGCCAGCGTCTGCAGATACTGCAACCCGAGCGGCACAAGCAGTCCATACTGGATAAGATAGGTCACGATGGTAGCCAGCGTGAGCACAAAGGCCACTGCCATACCCATGCCCAGAGCGGTGTCTATCTTCTTGGAGACACCCAGGAACGGACAGATGCCCAAGAACTGGGAGAGAATGATGTTGTTGACGAATATCGCCGAGATGAATATCAGGATATATTCCATAGTCTATGCCTTTTTGAAATGGTTGAACACTGCGACAAGATAACCCAAGGTGATGAATGCACCCGGAGGAAGCACAAAGAGCAGGATATTGGTAGTCTCGGGCAAGAGGGCACAACCGAAGAGCGACCCTGCGCCCAGAATTTCACGCACGGCACCGAGCAGAGTCAGTGCCAGGGCAAAGCCCAGACCGATACCCACACCGTCGGCGATGCTCGCCAGCGGAGTGTTCTTGCAGGCGAAGGCTTCGGCACGGCCCAATATCACACAGTTGACCACAATCAGCGGGATATAGATGCCCAGACTCTTGTTGACATCGGGCAGATAAGCCTCGATAAACATCTGGAGAATGGTGACGAAGGTAGCGATGACCACTACGAAGACAGGTATGCGCACCTTGTCGGGGGTGATGTTCTTGATGCAAGAGATGACAAAGTTGGTACATATCAGCACTGCCATCGTGGCCAGACCCATCATCAGTCCGTTGGTAGCACTTGTGGTGGTAGCCAGTGTGGGACACATGCCCAAGAGCAATACGAATGTGGCATTCTCCTTGATGATGCCGTTTTTGATTATATTGAGTAGATTCATCGTTGTCTATCCTTTCTTTATTTTGGTTGCGCCGGTGTGGGCGTCGGCAGACTGCTGCATATAGGCGGCATACGCCTGGTTTACGGCTTTCAGGAAGGCTCTCGAGGTGATGGTCGAGGCGGTGATGGCGTCTACCTCACCTCCATCCTTGCTCACGGCGAGTGGCTTCACGGCCTTCTTGCCGATGATGTTTCCCTTGCCGTCTTTCTGAAACCACGTGGCAGCCTTGGCGCCAAGTCCTGGCGTCTCAGCGTGCTGCAATACGGTATAACCGGTAATGGTGCCGTCATCGGCAAAGCCCACCAGCACACGCAAGTCACCGCCAAATCCCATCGTCTGGCTCTCCACGGCAGCACCGCCGCCAGCCACACGATGCACTATCAGTTCCGTCGGTTTGCCGTTGACCGTCATACATACGGTGTCTGTCTTGCTCACCGTCACGTCGCTGCTTCCCATCACGGTGCGTATGCCCTCAGCCAGAGCCAGAGTCTTCTGCGCAGCCTTCGGACCCTCTGTGATGTGGTTGACCACTGCCAGCAGACATCCTGTCACCAGTGCCACTCCCACCAGCACCACTATCATATTGGTGAGTGTCGATTCCATCTTCTTCATCGGCTTACCTCCCCAAATCGTTTAGGTTTGACATAGAAGTTGATGAGGGGCGTAAAGGCATTCATGATGAGTATGGCAAACGACATACCCTCGGGATAGCTTCCCCAGTTGCGTATCACCACGGTGAGCACACCTATGCCCACGGCATAGATGACCTGCCCGCGATGGGTCATGGGCGAGGTGACGTAGTCGGTAGCCATAAAGATGGCACCCAGCATCAGTCCGCCACTCAGCACCACTGCCATAGGATGGGCGTAGACCGGATTGGCCGCATGCAACGCCCCGCTCAGCACGAAGACGGTGGCCAGAATGGTAACGGGGATATGCCAGGTGATGACGCGGCGCCAGAGCATCCATATCAGTCCGGCTATCAGTGCCAGGGCACACACCTCGCCTATGGTGCCTGCTCCATAGCCATTGGCCACATTGCCCAGCAACATGTCGACCGTGTCGGGCAAGCCCTGCAACACGCTTACGTCGCCAGTCTTGATGGCGGTCTTCATCAGGCTCAGCGGAGTGGCTCCAGTTACTGCATCGGTGTACGCCATCTGCTGTCCTGCCACTGGCCATGACGTCATGGCTGCCGGAAAGCTGACCAGGAGGAAACAGCGACCCACGATGGCTGGATTGAAGGGGTTGCAACCCAGTCCGCCAAAGGTCATCTTGCCGATGCCGATGGCTACCAGTGCGCCCACGATAATCATCCAGATGGGGAAATTGCTGGGCAGGTTCATGCCCAGCAGCAGACCCGTGATGCAGGCCGACCCGTCGAGCAGCGTGGTGGGGCGGCGCAGCATATAGCGTGTTATCGCCCACTCAAAGAAGACACAGGCCGCCACGCTTACCGAACAGACCACCACCGAGCCCAGCCCGAAGTAATAGAACGACACCAGCAGGGCCGGCACCAGCGCTATCAGCACATTATACATATTGCGCTCTACGCTGTCGCCGCCGTGGGCGTGGGGCGAAAGGGATATTATCAATTTACTCATTATCTTATTTCTTCTGATTACGTGATTTGATATTGGCCATCACCCTACCCTTGCCGATTACGATGTTGTCGAGGATAGGCCGGTGTGACGGACAGGTAAACTGGCAGCTGCCGCAGGCTATGCACGATACTATCTGCTCCTGCTCGGCACGGTCGTACATATCGTTGGCAGAGAGCGTAGCGAGCAGATAGGGCTCGAGACCCATAGGGCATACCTCGACACACTTGCCGCAACGGATGCAGGGCTGCACCTTGCCGCGATGGGCGTCGCTGCCACTGAGCACGGTCACGGCATTGGTACCCTTGCATACGGGCACTTCGAGCGAGGCTACAGCCTTACCCATCATGGGTCCGCCGGCCAGCACCTTGTTGTCGCCCTCGGGCAGACCGCCGCAGAGGTCCACCAGTTGGGCAAATGGGGTGCCCATGCGCACCAGATAGTTGGCCGACTTGCCCATAGCCAGACCCGACACCGTGGTATAGCGTTCGAAGAGAGGCTTGTGCTTCATCACCGCCTGATAGACGGCATAAGCCGTGGCCACGTTCTGCACGATGGCACCCACACTGACGGGGATGGCAGGCGGCGCCGGAACTTGTCGGTCGATGACGGCATCGACCAGCTGCTTCTCGCCACCCTGCGGGTACTTCATCTTTAGCGGCACAATCTCAATATCTTGCCTGTTGGCAGTCTTCTCTTGCAAGAGACGGATGGCGTCGGGTTTGTTTTCCTCGATACCTATATAGCCACGCTCTACGTGGGCAGCGCGCATCAGCAGGTCGAGACCCACCAGTATCTCGTCGGCATGCTCCAGCATGAGCCGATAGTCCGACGTGATGTAGGGTTCACACTCCACGCCGTTGAGTATCACGCACTCTGCCTTAGCAGTAGGCGGCGGACAGAGCTTGACATGACAGGGGAAGCCGGCACCACCCATACCCGTAATACCGCCCCACTTCACGCGGGCCACTATCTCTTCGGCAGTGAGTTCGGGGTGTTTGTCCAGGGTTTCGAGCGCCGCGCTGCGGTCTATCGTTTCTTCCCACTCGTCGCCCTCTACCTTGATGATGATGGCGGGATGGCGGTAGCCCGTGGCATCGACGACGCTGTCTATGCGGGTCACCGTACCCGATACCGATGAATAGATGGGCGCCGACACAAATCCGCCGGCTTCGGCGATGAGCGTACCCACCTTCACCTTGTCGCCCTTGGCTACCACAGCCTTGGCGGGTGCGCCGATATGCTGTGAGAGGGGGAATATGGCCTCTGTGGGCAGCGGCGCCTGGACGGTGGCCACGTCGGCAGTGATTTTGTGCTCAGCCGGGTGCACGCCACCTATCTTGAATGTATGCAGTTTCATGCTTCTGCCTCCTTCTTCTTTATGGGGAAATTGACTTTGACGATGGCACCGGTAGGACACTCAGCCACACACTTGGTACACATACGGCATTTGTTGTAGTCGATATACGACAGATTGTTCTCTACAGTGATGGCGCCAAAGGGACAGACCTTCTCGCACTTGCCACAGCCTATGCAGGCAGCCTGACACGACTTGCGGGCTATGGGTCCGCGGTCTTGGTTGACACAGCCCACATAGACGCGACGACCCTTGGGGCCCTTCTTGCGCAGTTCGATGACGTGGCGAGGACATGCCTTGGCACAACTGCCACAGCCGGTACACATCTGTTCGTCGACTTCGGGCAGTCCGGTAGCTGGATTGATGACGATGCCGCCAAACTGGCAGGCATCGGCACAGTCGCCACAGCCCAGACAGCCATAGCCACAACCGCTCTCGCCTGCTCCGGCAGCATTGACAGCCGCACAAGTGTGCAGACCTTCATAGACAGCCACCTTGCCACGCTTGTCGCAACTGCCGTTGCAGCGCACCACCGCCACCATAGGTTCGGCAGCCTGGGCAGCCATGCCCAACACGTCGGCAATCTTGCCCATAGCCTCGTCGCCACCTACAGGACAGCGCAGTCCGTCCAGACTTCCCTTGTCGGCGCCTTTGACCAGTGCTTCTGCCAAGGCTGCACATCCGGCAAAGCCACAACCGCCACAGTTGGCACCAGGCAGACACTCCTGCACGTCCTTGACGCGAGGGTCTTCCTTGACGGCAAACCTGCGCGACACGATGTACAGCACCACTGCTGCCAGCAAAGCCACACCGCCGAGGGTCAGCACCGCCACTACAATATAGTTCATTTCATTCATAGTCTCTCAATAATGCTTATTTGGATACGTCTGCCCACAATATTACGGCAGAGGTATAGTAATATATAATAAGGTATAAGAACCAGCAGACTGTACAGCGCCGCCGCCATTTCGCTGGTTCCGGCCATGGCTCTACAGACGCCAAATACCGTCATCATCAAGAGCAGCGGCATTGCAAATCCCAATGCCAGAGCCACCTTGACCGATGACGAAGAGGTGACAACTCTCACCCTGTCGCCCACGCTGCAGGCTACGCATCTATCTACAGGTACGCTGATGAGCGACTCCCTGCACTCCGATGCGTTGCAGTGCCCCGACAGACCGCATCCGGCACAAGCCGACGACCGTACTACCCGTACGCTGACGCTTGTCGGGCTTATCTGTTCTACGATGCCTTCCTTACTGACGGCATTGACAGACTTAGGGGATGAACTTGCTGATGTTGTCAAACCAATCCTACACACAAAGGCAATGGCGACATTGCCCATATATTAATAATGTGTGCAAAATTAACTATTTTTTCTGACTTAGCCACACACTTTGGCCATTAAATGAGCGTTAAACTTTGATTAAACGATGACCTTCCCACGCCTATTCATTCCATTTTTGCATACAATGATAAAAAACTTAGGTTTTTTCTTTGTGTTTTATCCCACATCCATTATCTTTGCATATAGATAAACACCATGGAGCCGGCCTGCCGGTACCCTGGAAAACTAATAATACAAAGCCTACGGCATGAAAGCGACAGAACAAACGGTGCAACAGATAGAGCGCGCCATCCGAAAAACAGCACAGAAGTTTCCCACTGACAGCGAGAACTCGGTGATTACAGACATACACATCAAGGTATCGCCTGAGAGCGGCGAGATGGTCTCGTTCGACGACGATGACATGGAGCTCAACCGCTGCGTGGTAGAACAGTGGATAGACTGCAACGACGACGATTTCTACACCCATGTCACCACCCTGCTCACCAACACACTGAAGCGCATGAGCGACACCATCGACCAGATGGGCATCATGAAGCCTTTCAGTTTTGTGCTGGAAGACGACGACCGCAACACCGTAGCCGACCTGTATCTCGCCGACGACGATACCGTTATCATTGGCAACGACCTGATGAAGGACCTCGACTCAGACCTCGACTCCTTCTTCGACAATCTGATGAAGGAATAGACCGGAGCATTATCCACCCTCAAGATACCAGCCCCCACAGTGCCAGTCATGGCGTTGTGGGGGCTGTCGGTTGCTGACCGCCCATCGGCGGCCGAAGGGAAAACCGCCGTAATGCGGTTTATCTGCGTTGCAGGGCGCGAAATGGTAAATGCGGGGCGCGAAACGAGTATGGCAAAGCACGATTTCAGCATTTCAGGGTTTGAAACCATCACCAACGCGGTCGCCGCAGAGAATTGCCGGCACGGTATACACTTTATGCCGTGTGCCAGGACGACGGGGAGAGACTGACGGCGAGTCTGGCTGACTGCGGAAGACCAAGCGCTGACTGCGGAAGACCAAGCGCTGACTGCGAAAGACCAAGTGCTGACTGCGGAAGACCAAGCGCTGTACAGCGGCAGCGTGCAGCCCAATGCGGCAGCCACGACATCGGGCACAAAGATTTTGGCGTTTTATTGTCCGTTCTCATAAATTATTTATAATTTCGCCTTTCAATTGACAATAGCACATAGAGATGAAGAAAACCATAAGATATATAGGTGGCATCGTGACGGCGGCAGCACTTGCAGCGGCAGCGGCATGGTGGCTGAGCCTGCCCACCCCCGAAGACCAGCACCGCTGCATGGCGATGATAGAGCAGCAACGCTGCGCACTGCTGTCTGTAGGCACGCTGTCTATGCCACTCATCAGCAACATCGACGACCGCGACACCACGCGACCCTACCGCAACTTCGACACATGGACTCCTGCCTATACCGACACCATCTACACCCCGGCGGTGTGGGTAAACCGTTGGGCGCTGCTCCCCTCCTGTCACGGCAGTCTTGCCACTCCCATTGCCCGCCCCATCTATGGCGGCGACAGCACAGCCACAGCCCTTCACCTGCGCCGCGAGTTGGCGCTCTACGAAGATATGCTCCACTACTATCGGGGCGACAAAGAGGGCGGCTATACCCTGAAGAGAAACATCGACGAGCAGCGCCGCGAGACAGCCAATCTGAAATACTATCTGCGGGTACACGGCGTGCAGGACGAAGGCTATCACGACATTACACGCTATTACCACCGCCAGGACCGACAACTGCAAAGACTGCTGTCGCTGCAGCGCGACAGTAAGCGCCAGACGGCCATCATCACTCAGCGCATATCCATCCTCCGCAAAGCACTCGCCAACCTCTCGGGCGCCAAGTTTACCACCCAGGCCCGATACGAAGCCATTGTGAAAGAGGGAAAACAACGGCAGCGCTACCCGCTGCACGCTGTGGCAGAGCGCAGCAGGCAAGGCTATCTGCTGCTGCAACGTACAGACAGCATTACCCCAGACAGCGCAAGGGCCGTGAGCATGGTGGCATGGCCGAGGATGCTGGACGAAGAGGCACTGGTCACCACCTATCGCGACCTTTACGCCCGCCACGTCATACGCGACAACAGGCTCAACATCAGCCGCAGACTGGGAATCGCCCCCATCGGTCCCCTACCTGCCGGCTATACCGGCTACTGGCTCAGCCGCCAGGACAATGGCTCGGTCACTGCCGGATATAGGGTCAAGGGTCGCCGCCAGGGCGAGGGCCTCATCTTCTGCCCCGACAGTGTGGAGCTATGGGGACGCTTCAATGCCGACACCCTCTGCTACGGCATCAGCCGCCACCGCACCGACTGGTACAGAGGCGACATGGACCGCCGTGGGCGCCCCCACGGTCACGGCACTCTCTGCTATGACGGCTGTCGCACATACTGCGGCAGCTGGAAAGCCGGACACAGAGAAGGTTTCGGCTATCAGACGGGGCTCAACACGGCACTGCAAGCAGGTGAATGGGAATCCGGAAACTATCGCGGCGAGCGCCTTACCTATACCTCCGACCGCATCTATGGCATAGACATCTCGCGATTTCAACACGAGAAAGGCAAGAAGAAATTCGGCATCGACTGGCAGCGGCTGCGCATCAGCCATCTCGGCACCTCGAGCCGCAAGCGCATCAACGGGCATGTAGACTACCCCATCTCCTTCATGTACATCAAAGCCACTGAGGGCATCTCCATACGCAACCGCTACTACGCAGCCGACTATCGCCAGACACGAAGCCACAATATACACGTGGGCAGTTACCACTTCTTCTCGACCACAACTCCCGGAGCAGCACAGGCATACCACTTCCTGCGCCACGCCCGTCTGTCAAAGGGCGACCTGCCTCCGGTGCTCGACATAGAACCCTCGACGGCACAAATCAAACGCATGGGCGGCCCCGAAGCCCTCTGGCGCGAGGTGAGAGCATGGCTCAGGGTGGTAAGACAGCGCTCGGGCGTGGCACCGGTGCTTTACATCAGCCAGATGTTTGTCAACACCTATCTGCCCTACGCCCCCGACGTGCGCAGCAACCATCCGGTGTGGATAGCACGCTATGGCGAATACAAGCCCGATGTGCGCCTGGCCTACTGGCAGCTGTGTGCCGACGGCCGCGTCAATGGTATCAGGGGCGAGGTAGACATCAATGTGTTCAACGGCTATAAAGACGAGTTCAGACTCTTTCTGGAGCAAAACTGCATACGCTGAAAAAAAATCGGCATCGGTGCAACTTTTCCTGCCGATGGTTCGTCCAATAATCAGAAACCAATAAAACAATGACAAATATGAAACGAATAATCATTATGGCACTGGTGGCGCTGATGACTTGCACCGCCATGCAGGCAGCAGGAAAGCACGTTGACGCAACTGAAGGCAACACCGTATCGCAGCGTAGAGTACCCAACTTCACAAGAATAGAATCTGTAGGAAGTATAGACATCGTATACACCCAGGGCAACAGACCGAGCGTCAAGGTCGTGGGAAAAGCCAAAGAGGTAGACCGCGTCACGACCTACGTGAGGGGCAACATACTCAGAGTAGGCTACGACAGCGGATCGCGTATGTTCAGCTTCGACTCAGGAGATGATGTCAAGGTATATGTAACCTCGCCCGACCTGGTAGGCGTAACGCTTAGGGGCAGCGGCGACTTCGAGTCCAAGGGCAAGATAGACAGCGACAACCTGACGGTAGAAATCGTAGGCTCGGGCGATGCCGACATGAAATACGTAATATGCGACAACTTTACCGTCAATCTGCGCGGTTCGGGCGATGTGGAAGTCGACTATCTGCGCTGTGCCACATCGAACATCTGGCTGCGCGGCTCGGGCGACATCGAAATCAAGCAGGACAGGGTCAAGAATACCAACATCCGGCTCTATGGTTCGGGCAGCATCGAGGTCAAGGCGCAACGCTGCGGAGGAATCAACGCCTATACATACGGTTCGGGCGACATCACGCTGAAAGGTTCGGCACACCAACTCAACAGGAGAGTCTACGGTTCGGGCAGCATCGATGCATCACAACTGATGGAAACGCGATAAGAATGTATCATCATAACCCAAAAGACCATCTTCACCGATATGGAGAAGATGGACTTTTGGTTTGTAGCGGGTCAGCGCCTTATCCACGACATGTAGCGGTCGGTCCAGCGGCGCCCTCGGACTGTATGGGCAGGCACCCACTCGGTAAGAGCCACACCCACAAGCGCCGTGACGATGCCCAGCAAGACATCGATGATGTAATGGTGGCAGGTGTAGACGGCTGTCAGCCAGATGCCGACGCAGATAAAGCCGAAGAGCGCGACAAGCCAACGACGGCTGCGACCCAGGACGGCATAGAGGGTGGCTACCAGCATGTAGGCGGCATGCAGCGAAGGCACCGCGGCAAAGACATTGGCATTCTGGCCATACAGGGCATGGAAGACGGGCAGCCCGGTGAGGGCATCAAAACGCGCGAGACCCGCCATATTGCCCGGCGTATGCAGAACGGGGGTAAATCCATAGTCAAGAGCATACCATGGCGGGGCGGCGGGATGGATGTAATAGACGCAAAAGCCTATCAGATTGACCACAAGGAAGGCAATGGAGAAGCGGAGATAGACCGAATATCTACCACGGAAATAGAGACACAGCGCAAAGGCCAAGGGCACTGGCACCCAGCACAGATAGAAGAGTCCAGCCATGACATCGGCCACGGCATGATGGTGCTGGGCAAACCAGGCGCCAGGGATAACCGTCTCGCCAGTGGACAGGGCTATGCCAAACCATCTGAGCTCGGTATCATAGAGCTGGCGCACGTCGATGTCGTTGACCATATAGTTGGGATAGAGGCGCATGGCATCGTAGGAACAGGCGAAGATGACCCAAGGCATCAGCGCCAGCGCCACACGGCGGGTGGGTCTGAGGGCAACAAGCGCCACATAGACCACAAGGATATAGATGCTGAACATAGGGGGTTACTGCTTCTTGCCGGCGTTCAACACTTTATGGCAATGGGCTATGCGCCAGCAGGCAGTAAGATTGGCAAGGACGGCGATGACCAGCATACCGCCAGCCAGCCACCACAGATTGCCGGTCGCTCCGCTCGCGATAGCCGCCAGGGCGGTGATGACCACGCGCTCGGGACGCTGGAGGAGTCCTACCTTGCACTCGATGCCCAGCCCTTCGGCTCGGGCTCGCACATAACTGACCATCACCGAACCCAGGATGGCTGCATAGGTGGCGATGCCCATCCAGAACCAGTCGCAGTAAAGGAATACGACCGAGACGCCGAAGAGCGAAACCATCTCGCTATAGCGGTCGAGGGTAGAGTCCCACAGGGCGCCGAAGACCGAAGACTTGCCGCTGACGCGGGCCAACCGCCCGTCCATCATGTCGAAGAGTCCGGCAAAGAGTATGGTGGCACCACCCCATCCTACCATCTCCATGGCCTGGGCCATATCGCCGCTACGGACCATGAGGGCTGCGACGACAAAGAGTGAGGTGGCAGCAAGATTGCCCACAAATCCTATGGTGGTCACCATATTGGGGGTAATGCCCACCTTGACCATAGCCTGGATAATGGGATTGATGATGACGTAGATTACGCGTTGAAGAAAATCTCTGTAATTCATATTTCTATTGATTATTATCCATATTGTCATGACGACACGCGAAGACATAGCAACGCTGCATCTGATAGTTCCACAAGACTGCCACCAAGCAGGCCACAACCACCTTGGACACGATGAAATTGCAACCGGCGAGCTCGGTGACGAGATAGGTAAGCCCCGTATTGAGCCCTATGCTGCCCGCCCATACCACTATATAGCGCAGAGCAAGCCTCATCTTGCCCAGACACTGTGCGGAGAAGACCCATCGGTAGTTGACCATGCAGTTGACCACACCTCCCGTGACGGCTCCGATGAAGGTGGCGCAGACATACCATAGCCCCAGGAACTCAGCAAGTATCAGCGTGACGGCGAAGTCGGCTGCCGAAGCCACAACCGCCGAACCCTCTGCCTTGCAGAAAGTCACGAGCTGGCTCCTCATATCATCCATATCACCAGTATCAGGATGAGAAGAGAATAGATGCCTGCCAGAATATCGTCGGCCATGACCCAGAAAGCGCCACGGCGACGGTCAAGGGCGCGGATGCCCAATGGTTTGACGATATCAAAAAAACGGAAAAGGACAAACGCCAGCGCCGCAAAGAGCCAGTGGCCCGCGGGGCACACGATGAGCGGAATCCAGACTCCAACCATCTCGTCGACAACCACACGGGAGGGGTCGTCGCCCCAGAACGGCTGCAACTTGTGGGTAGCCCATGTGCCCAAGCCGGTGAAGACCACTGCGGCAGCAAGCGTGACCCACGCCAGAGAGACAGCGTCGAGCCAGAACGATGCCCCCATCCACAGCAAGGTGGCAAAGAGGGCTCCCATAGTGCCAGGGCCCCACGGCCAGAAACCAGCGCCAAAGCCTGTGCCTATCAGGGTGGGAACAAAGGGTATATGTCTAATCATGAGTGCAAAAGTACTGATTATAAAAATAATGTAAAAGCTATTTAACGAAAAAAACATAAAAAGACAAAAAAGTTTTCTCGCATCCCAACAATATGCTTACCTTTGTATTTCGAACAACGTAAAAAGAAATGGATGACAACAACATACTTTTAATTCGCAGGACTGCCCTCGTGCTATTGCTGGTGATGCTAAAACTCACCATGATGGCACAGGCGATGCTCACGGGGCGAATAGTGGACGCCGACGATGGCGGCCCGATACCCTACGCCAGTGCCTCATACAAGGGACAGCACAAGGCGGTGTCGAGCGACGCCGATGGCAAGTTCAGCATCGAACGCCACGAGGGCTGGACACTGACATTCAGTTCGGTAGGCTACACTCCTGTCTCCATCACCGTCAACGCCGCCACCAAGGAGTTGACCATCAAGCTGAAATCGGAGTCGCGCAAGATAGACGAGATAGTGGTCAAGGCACGCAGAGGCAAATACAGCCGCAAGGACAACCCTGCCGTGGAGCTCATGCGTCGTGTCATCGCAGCCAAGAAGCGCACCCATCTCGATAACCATCCCTACTACCAGTTCAACAAATACCAGAAGATAACCTTCGGTCTCAACGACATCAGCGACAGCGACCTGGAGCAGGGGCTCTTCAAACGCTCGCCGTGGCTGGTGGACTTTGTGGAGACCAGTCCCTATAACCACAAGCGCATCCTGCCCATCTCGGTCGACGAGACGGTGACGCAGCATGTGTATCGCAAAGACCCCAAGTCGGCAAAGACCATCATCAAGGGCCAACGTAGTGATGGCATCAACAACGTATTGCAGACGGGCGAAATACTTAATACTATGCTCAAAGATGTGTTTACCGACATAGACCTCTATGACAACCACATCCGTCTGCTGCAACACCCCTTCACCTCGCCTATCGGTGAGACAGCCATCTCCTTCTACCGCTATTATATAGAGGACACAGTGTATGTGGACCGCGACCTGTGCTATCACCTGCAATTCATCCCCAACAACCAGCAGGACTTCGGCTTCAGGGGCGACCTGTATATCCTCGCCGACTCGACACTGCATGTCAAGAAGTGTAACATGACTATTCCTAAGAAGAGTGACGTCAACTTCATCGACGACATCAAGATAATACAGGAATATACCCGTCTGCCCAATGGAGACTGGGCGCTGACGACCGATGACATGGTGGCAGAGCTGAGCATCATAGCCAAGGCAGCCAAGGTGGTATGCATACGCACGACGAGGCTGAGTGACTATGCTTTCGACGAACTGCCCAACAAGATATTCAAGGGCCGTGCCAACACGCGGCATGAAGCCGACGCCATGATTAGGGACGACGCTTTCTGGAACCAGTACCGTGCTGTGGAACTGACCAAATGTGAGTCGTCGATGGATGCATTTATCCACCGTATGGAGCAATCGCGCAACTATAAGTGGGTATTGTTTACCTTGAAAGCCTTCATGGAGAACTACATCGAGACCGACAGCAAGAAGAACAGCAAGTTTGATTTCGGCCCAGTCAATACTATTGTGTCGAGCAACTTCGTCGACGGCCTTCGTTTCCGTGTCAGCGGCCGCACGACAGCCAAGCTCAATCCGCACCTGTTCTGGAAAGGATACTACGCCTATGGTTCGCGCTCGAACAGACATTACTATTCTTCGGAACTTACCTACTCGCTCAACAGCAAGAAGAATGTTCCGTTTGAATTTCCCCAGCGTAACATCATCTTTGAAACTACGCGCGACGTGATGTCTCCCGCCGACAAATACCTCCTGCACAACAAGGACAACATGTTCATGGCGTTTCGTGTACAGAAGGTGGAGCAGATGTACTTCTACAACCGTCAGCGTCTGGCTTTCGACTACGAGACCGACTGGGGTCTGAAGATGAGCGCGCAGATAAAGGCGGAGAGCAACAGCCCTACGGGCAATCTTAGCTTTATCAATAATGTCGACGGTAGCAATGTATCGCAAATCCGCACCACTGAGGTGAAAGCCGGACTGAAATACTGCCCCGGCCAGACATACATCAACACCAAGCAACAGCGTCTGCCGGTCAACTTCGACGCTCCCGAATTCGGCATCAGTCATACCGCAGGTTTCAAACACATGCTGGGTGGCCAATACAAGCTCAACCTTACCGAAGCCAGTATTTACAAACGGTTCTGGATGGGCAGTTGGGGATATATAGACAACCGCCTCAACGTGGGGGCACAATGGAGCAAGGTGCCATTCCCACTGCTGATTATGCCACCGGTCAATGTATCGTACTTTGAGCATGAGAACACGTTCTCGATGATGCGCAATATGGAGTTTCTCAATGACCGCTACGCCTACTGGTCTATCAGTTGGGACCTCAACGGTAAGGTACTCAACCGTATTCCGCTCATCCGCCATCTCAAGTGGCGCGAGTACATCAGCTTCAAGGGCATGTTTGGCAAGCTCACTGACAAAAACAACCCTATGGTTAACTCGGCCGACCCTCTGCTGTTCAGATTTCCTGCAGAAAGCCACGTCATGGACAGCCACACGCCCTATATGGAAGTGGTGGCTGGCGTACACAATATCTTCAAGTTCTTCGGTGTCGACTACGTCAGAAGAATCAATTACAACAACAATCCCGACGTCAAGAAGAATGGTATAAGATTCAGTTTCTCCATGTCGTTCTAAACACAAAGACCATCATGCAGATATTGATAGCAGACAGACAGGGAATCACAAGGGCAGGACTCATGTTTCTCTGTCATGAAGCGGGATATGAATACCGCTATACCGATGACAAAACCGAACTGATAGATGCTCTGCGTGCCGACGGTGACGCCATCGTGATACTCGACTACACCCTGTTTGACATCGGCGACGCTGCCGAACTGCATATTCTCAACCAGCGCTTCCCGCAGGCGTCGTGGGTACTGTTCAGCGAAGACCTGAGTGTAGACTTTGTCCGCATGACTGCCGCCGGAAACAACCGCTTCAGCGTGCTGCTCAAGGAGTCGCCCCTGGAAGAAATCCGAGAAGGACTGGCAGAGGTGGCAAAAGGCAGGAGGTATATATGCAGGAGAATGACAGAGATGCTGCTCACACCGATGCAGACCACACAGGAGGAAAACAGGCTCACGCCCACAGAGACAGAGATACTGCGCGACATCGCCTTGGGGCTCACCACACGCGAAATAGCCGAGAAGCGCTACTCCAGCTTCCACACCGTCAACACCCACCGCAAGAACATATTCCGCAAAATAGGCGTCAACAATGTCCACGAAGCCACACGCTATGCGCTGAGAGCCGGACTGGTGGACAGCGCTGAATACTATATATAAAACACAAAAGGACAAGCTCTCGGGGCTTGTCCTTTTGCTTTTGTCATTTTCCGACAGTGATGCGCACATGCTCGAAACCCATAGCATGAAGTAGTTTGTCCATCTGGGCTTCGGCTTGTTGGCTGGCTTTGTTCAGGTTATCCCTGTTGACAACGCGCTGACGCATGATACGACTGGCTTTGAGATAGAGGCGCTTGCGGTCGGCAGCTGTCCAGGTGCCAGTCTCATAGAAGGTCTGGGTGCGTGCCTCGTCGATAAACTCATTGCCCAACAGGCGGACGGGAGGCAGGTCGGCACAGACGGTATCGCCCTCAAGCCTAATCCATCCCTTACGGGCCTGACGCAAATCGATACCCATACGGAGGGTACCATAATAGATGCGTATCAGTTCGGAATCGCCAAAGAATCCATGTGAGACCGTATCGACAATCTCTTCATCGCTGACGGCGAGGAACTCCCATTCGCCGATGCTCTCAATAGACTTTATCTGCGTAGGCGTGAGCGTCACCCGCTCCACGCGCTCTGTGGTGACCACATTGCTTTCGCCTGGACCATAGACCATCCAAAGCAACATCAGCACGATGGCCCCCACCACAAAGAAGGCTATCCACGCATTGACGGGAATGGCGCCGAGGATGCGGCGCGCCAATGATTTCTTCTTATTGTCTTGCTTTACCATGTTCGGAGGTTTGACGGGTAAGACGTTTGATAAGGTCGGCAGGACCGAAGTCTTGTCTGAACGTAATGGTGATATGGTCGCGCTGGAAGCCCATCTGCTCTATCATCGGTATGAGCAGGGCGGCAGCATTGGCGCGGGCAGACTCGATGATGCCCATTTGGGGTATGCTGCTGATAATGGACTGGCGGCCGCGACGCTCGATGGCGCTGAGCTCGGCGTCGGTGTAATGGGTGCGCAAGAAGGGCACGCGCTCCTTGGCATTGTCGTGGTCTATGCGGGTCGAGGTCATCACCACCTGAGGGTCGGGCAAGACAATCTCAATCCTATCTCCACTGCGGGTGATATTGGAGGCCGAGAAGTCGGCAAAGTCTATATAGCCCTTGATGGTGGCATCGATGGGGATAGCCACCGAGCGTTTGCCAGTAGGCAGAGTCACGCTGAAGGGACGGCCAAGCAACTTGCCACTCACCGCCTGTTCGTCGTCTTGGGTTATTATCTTGCGCACCTTATACTCCGTGGTATATAGGCGCGAACACTGCTGTATCTGCATCACCATCATGGGGATGGAGTCGATGGGCTCAGCCGCTTCGGCCACCGGCTGTGTAGCCCTGTTCTCGCAGCCCACAAGGGCAGTCGCGACACACAGGGCGAGAATATATCTTATGCCTGTCATCATCTTAACTATCTATATCGATGCAAAGGTAGTGCATTCACGGGGGACGACCAAGAAAACCGACAAAAAAATGGAGAGCGTGCTCCCACCGTCAGTGGGCAACACGCTCTCCATATCTATTATTATAGCGTATGCGGCTACTCCATAAACTTCTTGGCAGCACGCAACTGGTGACGCAGGTTGCTCAACAGCTGCTGACTCTCTTGCAGCAGATTGAGATAGAGCATACCTACCTGCAGCTGGCCGTTGTCCTCGATACCCTGCAGACGATCTATCTGGCGATGACGATACTGCGAGAGTTCGTCCTTGAGCTGGTCGGCAGCGGCAAGGGTATCACGATAGCGGTCGAAACGGCCGGTGGAAATCTGGGTCTCGGTGTCGCGCATCAGTTCGACGATTCTAATCTTAATCATCTGATACTCGGTGCAGACATACATAGGAACAGGGGTGAAGTTGTTATCCACGTGCTCCTTGATTGGCTCGAGCATACGCTGCATGCAATAGATGAGCTGCTGGCTGGCATTGACACCGACATGGAACCAGGTGTTGCGCTCCATAGCCATCTCGATGGGCACGCGCTGCAGCGCCACGAGCTGCTGCTTGCGCACGTTGCGCAGTTCCTGCTTGGCGCGACGCAGATGGCGCATTACCTTGCGCAGGGGCGAAGGACGGTTGCTCTCAAATCCATCAATGAGCATCTCATAGTCATCGAGCAGTCTGGCGGTAATGGCGCTCTGGGTATGGCGCACATACTTCTTGAGCAAATCCCAAACTATCTCGGGCTCCTGGGCACGCATCATCAGACGGAAGAGGTCTTTGCCGTCGGCGTCGCACTCGCCACGTTTCTTGCTTTTGCCAGAGAAGAAGAGGATATAGACCACCAGGGCGATGAAGCCTATCTGCACAGCCAAGCCTCCATAGTACATTGCGGCGCAAACCACGGCGGCTGCGATGAAGGCGGCACCAGCTGTGATAAACCATCCACCGATGACCGACAGCACGCCGGTGATGCGGAACACGGCACTCTCGCGACTCCATGCCCGGTCGGCAAGTGATGAACCCATAGCCACCATGAAGGTGACATAGGTGGTACTGAGCGGGAGGGCATAGTTGGTACCGATGGTGATAAGCATTGACGCCAGCACCAGATTGACGGCTGCACGCACCACATCAAAGGCAGCTGCTTCGTTGGACTTGACCGATACGGGGGCAAAACGGCGGTTTATCCACTGGTTGATTTTATTGACAACCGGAATATGCTGAACCACAGCACCCACGCTGTCGCTCACACTCTGCACGGTGCGCACGATGGCGCGGGCGGCACGTGACGAGCCGAACATCTCGTCGCCCTCGTCCTGACGGGCCAGGTCTACCGAGGTCTGTATCACGCGCTTGGCCTTCTTCGAGGTAGCCATAGCCGTAATCATCACCAGACCGGCTATGAGCAGGAAGACCACGGGAGTCTTGGCAGGCTGCATGAGCGAGGTCATCATGTACTGGGTGGGGGCAACACCAGTAGAGAGACCATTGTTATAATAGTCGAGATAACTGTCGAGTCCTGCCAAAGGCACACCGATGAAGTTGACCAGGTCGTTGCCGGCAAATGCCATAGCCAGGGCAAAGGTACCCATGAGCACCACGATGCGGAAGACATTGACACGCAGCAGATGGAGCATGCCCATCAGCACCGTGGAGACTCCGCCGATGGTGAGCAGCAGCATGGGGATGTGCATACCAATCCAGGTTCTCACGCTCTCAGAGATATAGGGCGAACCGCCCATTCCCTTGAGGAAGATGAAGTAAGCCAGAGCGGTGAAGGCAATGCCGCCAAAGAGCGCCACAGCCACCAGGCCGCCACCAGTCTGACGGAAGGTGAACACCAGGCGAGCTATCCACTGCACAGCCACACCGAAGACGAAGGCTACAGCCACCGACACGAAGATGGCAAGGATGACGCTCAGCGCCTTGTCTGTATTGAGTAGGTCATTGATTTGCAGACAGCCGTCGCCCATCATCTTGACAGCGGCGAGGATGGCAGCGGCTCCCAAGAGCTCGAATACCAGCGACACGGTGGTAGAGGTGGGCATGCCGAGCGAGTTGAACACGTCGAGCACTATCACATCGGTCACCATCACCGCCAGAAAGACCACCATCACCTCGCTCATGGCATATTGGTTGGGCATCATGATGCCATGGCGTGCCACATCCATCATGCCCGACGACATCACGGCGCCTAATATGACACCTGCAGATGCCACAAAGAGAATGGTGCGAAAGGCGGCGACGCGCGCACCTACCGCAGACTGCAGAAAGTTGACTGCATCATTGCTTACGCCGACATAGAGGTCGAACAGCGCCAAGCAGAGCAGAAACACTACAATGAGAAAATAAATTGCACTCATATTTCTTGTTTTTGTTTTACTGCCGCAAAGGTAGGCAACAGTTATTACAATCGTGTTAAGGCACTATGACAATGAAGTGAAATGTAAAGAGACCGCGGCCAGGCTGTCTGCGAAGGCTAATCATGCCGATTGCGTGTGGCCCATGCTATATATAAATATGTTTTTTGGGTTATTGGCATACATTTTTGGCGCAAAGGGCTCATAATCCAGCTTTTTTGGCTACTTTTGCAACATAAATAATCACAACCCGGACAATGGCTATTGTAATAGGTATAGATGTGGGCATAAGCACCACCAAGATAGTGGGAATTAACGACGAAGGCCAAGTGGTTGCGCCCAAGCGCATCAAGGCCACCGACCCGGTGGCTTCGCTCTACGGCGCCTTCGGCAAGTATCTCTATGACAACAAAATCAGTCTGAGCGACGTGGAACAGGTTATGATTACAGGCGTAGGCGCAGCTTACATCGACTCGCCCGTCTATGGTCTGCCCACAGCCAAGGCCGACGAGTTTATCTCCGACGGACTGGGCGCCAGCTACGAGACCGACATCGACCGGATGATAGTGGTATCGATGGGCACCGGTACGTCGCTCGTGCAGTGTATCGGCGACGACATCCGCCATATCGGAGGTATCGGTGTGGGCGGAGGCACCCTGATGGGACTCTCGCGCATCATGCTCCAGACCGACGACATACACACCATCAACAAGCTGGCAAACGAGGGCGACCTGAAGAATATAGATGTGCAGATAGGCGACATCAGCCCCAACCCACTGCCCGGACTGCCCAAAGACGCGACCGCAAGCCTCTTCGGCAATGCCAAGAGCAACGCCACGCGGGAAGACATCGCGCTGGGCATCATCACCACCGTGCTGCAGACCATCGGTTCGACCACCATACTCTCGTCGCTTGGCAGCGGCATCAAGGAGTATGTGCTCATAGGCAACCTCACGCTGCTGCCTCAGTGCAAGACGGTGTTCCCCTCGATGGAGAAACTGTTTGGCGTGCGGTTCATCATCCCCGAGTACAGCGAGTTCTGCACAGCCATCGGTGCTGCGCTGGTCTACGTGAAGGGAAAGAAAGGCAAGGAGTAAACTTATAAACCATATAATAACAATGAAGAAAAACTTTTTGATTGTCATGTGCCTCATGATGGCCCTCATGGCCTCGGCACAAGACCTGGTAGTGTGCAGCTACAACATCCGCAACGCCAACCGCGGTGATGCCAAGAACGGCAACGGCTGGGAGAAGCGCTCAGTGTATATGTGTCAGCAGATACAGTTTGAAGACCCAGGCGTATTCGGTTGCCAGGAAGTTAAGAAAGAGCAGATAGACGATATGCTGCGTCTCATGCCCGAGTATGCCTACGTAGGCGTAGGCCGCGAGGACGGCAAAGAGGGCGGCGAATATTCGCCCGTATTCTACAAGAAGGACCGCTACAAGCTGCTGGACAGCGGCACATTCTGGCTGGCCGAAGACCCCACCAAGGCAGAGCTGGGATGGGACGCCGCCTGCAAGCGCGTGTGCTCATGGGGCCACTTCAAGGACCTCAAGACCAAGCATACCTTCTATTTCTTCAACACCCACATGGACCACATCGGTGTGACAGCACGCCGAGAGGGCGCCAAGCTCATCGTGAGCAAGATGCGCGAACTGATGAAGAAGAATGACCCCGTTATCCTTACCGGCGACTTCAACGTAGACCAGCGCAGCGAGCCCTTCCAGGTATTCATCAACTCCGGATTCCTCAACGACTGCTACGAGGTGAGCAAGTATCGCTTTGCCACCAACGGCACATTCAACGACTTCAACCCGCTCAACTGCAGCAACAGCCGTATCGACCACATCTTTGTAAGCAAGAGCTTCAAGGTGGACCGCTACGCCATCCGCACCGACGGTTACTGGGACAATGTGGAGATGTATGAAGCCAAACCATCACCCAACGCTCCTATGGACGTAAAACTCAAAGAGGGTGTACGCCGCAATCCCTCTGACCACTATCCCGTGGTAGTAAAGATGCGCTTCTAACATACACGCCATTTACAGGAAAGGCTCTACCCATGCTGATGGGTAGAGCCTTTTTTATGTCTCGTCGCAACGGAGGGCTATTCGTAATCGTCGATGACGCTGTTCATCATGTCCATCATGGGTTTGGCAGCCTCGAAATACTTGAGCAGCTGGTGGGGCCAGTCGGGAGCGTCGAAGAGACTGTCGGGCACACGCTTCCAGCAGCAGTAGTCCTTCATGCGCAGATAGTCGATGTAGGGATAGTCGCGCGGGAAACCCTTGGGCGCCGTCTTGAGCATGGCAATGCCAAAGCCGCGGTCGCTCATCTCGTCGTCGTTCATCACGCCCTCGCCGGGATAGCCGAAATAGCGCACGAAGGGACCCGCCTCGACAGCCTTGCGCCAGAGGTCGATGTTGCCCATAATCTCGTTGCGGCATGCGGTAAGGATAGGAGTGGGCAGCCAGTAGGAGCCGATGGCTATGAAACTGTGGCCCGGCTGCAGATGGATATAGTAACCGCCGCGGAGCGACTTGCGGCCCTTGGCACAAATCATGGCACCGAAGTGGCGCTTGTAGGGCGACTTGTCGGGACTGAAACGGGTATCGCGGTTGAAGCGGTAGATGCAGTCTTTGGCCGTGAGATGTGCCACCTCGGCGTCGATGGTAGCTATCTCGGCAATGGCACGCGTGATATCGGCCTCAAAATCGGCTTTACATATATTGTATTCTTTCTTATGTTCGAGGAACCAAGGTCTATTGTTATTGCGAGCCACGGTATCGAGAAATCCAAGTATGAGTTTAGTATTCATAATCTTTATTTTATAATTTTGAATCGTCAAATCTTTTTGGACAGAATGAATCGAAGGGACATTCGCCACAGAGCGGACGATTGCTCCGACAGATATAGCGCCCATGGAGCAGGAGCCAGTGGTGGGCGTCGGGGATGTCCTGGACGGGGATATAGCGCATGAGCTGCTGTTCGACCTTCAGAGGCGTATTGGCAGTCTGGGGAACGAGGCCCAGACGGTGGCTGACACGATAGACATGGGTATCGACAGCCATGGTGGGCTTGCCGAACCACACGGCCTGGATGACATTGGCGGTCTTGCGCCCTACGCCCGGCAACGTCATGAGCTGGGAGCGGTCGGAGGGAACTTCGCCATGGAAGTCGCTGACCAGCTGGCGCGACATGGCTACCAGATGGTTGGCCTTGGCATTGGGATAACTCACCGAACTGATGAGCTGCAGCACATCGTCGACCTCGGCCTGGGCCATGGCCTGCGCGGTGGGATAACGGGAGAAAAGGGCTGGGGTAACCTGGTTGATGCGCTTGTCGGTGCACTGGGCACTGAGGAGCGTGGCTACCAGCAACTGGAAAGCCGAACCAAACTGGAGCTCGGTGGTAACCTTGGGCATGGCTTCACGATAATAATCGAGCACACGCTGGTAACGCTGTTGACGGGTCATAATAAAATCTGTGTAGGATGAAGGGCAAAACAAACGGAGTATGAAAAACTCTTTCGCTCGTGAGCGGCGGTTTCTACATACTCCGTCGTGGATTGTGGAACGTGCCTTGCGGTGCGCCCACTAAGGTAAGTATCTAATTATTTCTTCTCTTCGGTGGCCTTCTTGGTAGCGGCTGTGGGCTTGTAGGCCTTGTTGAGACCGGCAACCACCTCGGCAGTAACATCGTAAGCCTTGTCGGCGTAGAGCAGATTGTCGCCGGCCTTGCTCAGGATAAGGCTATACTTCTTGTCCTTGTTGTAGGCAGCGAGGAAGTGCTGGATAGAGTCGCGCAGAGCGGCATTGTACTTCTCGGTCTCTACCTGGAACTCGTTGGAAAGACGACGATTGAGTGCGTCGAGGTCAGCGCTCTGCTTCTGCAGACCAGCCTGGATGCCCTCGGCCTGCTCACGGGTATAGGCATTCTGCTGAACCTTCTGCTGGAAGTTGGCAGCGGCTGCCTGCAACTGCTGCTGCTTGGCTGCAAGGGTATTCTGGATGTTCTGGCCCTTCTTCTGAAGAATGAGCGAATAGTCTTTGCAGAACTTATACTGCGACATAATCGAGTCTACCTCAACATAGGCAATCTTCAGGCTACCGGGAGCTACGGGCTGAGCCTGGGCTTCGTCGTTAGCGGTACTCTTGTTGCATGAGGTCATAGCGAGCGACAGTGCTGCGACTGCCACCATGGTTTTCATCAGTTTTTTTTTCATATCAGTTATAGTATTTATTGTCATCGTTAGCGGCGACGGCCTTCGCATCAGTATGCCCCACCCTTCTGGCGGGCTTCACGGTCCTGGTCCATCACGCAGTGTATACCGCGGTCTTTCATCGCCTTGCTGTCATGGATATGCTGGGAAGAGAACTCTCCGTGCTTACGAAAAAGCAACTTCACACACAATAATGCCAGTGCAATAGCAATTATTAACACGCTTAATAGTAGAGTTTCTATCATTTTAATTAATTTTGCAGTATCACAATGACACCTTTCTGCTGACAAAGGTAGCGTTTTTAGATTAAAGGACAAAATAAATAATCATAAAAATGAGTAACGTAGAATTAAAACCTGCTCGCGTGTTTGAGCAGTTTGCTAAAATCAATCAGATTCCACGCCCCTCCAAGCGCGAGGAGAAGATGATTGAGTATCTCAAGGAGTTTGGTAAAAGCCATGGTCTCGAGACTGTAGTCGACGAGACAGGCAACGTACTGATACGCAAGCCCGCCACCCCCGGCCACGAGAACCGCAAGACGGTAATCCTGCAGAGCCACATGGACATGGTTTGCGACAAGCTGGTGGATATCGAGTTCGACTTTGACAAGGATGCCATCCAGACTTATGTAGACGGAGAATGGCTGCGCGCCAAGGGTACCACACTGGGTGCCGACGACGGTATAGGTTGTGCCATCGAGCTGGCAGTGCTCGACAGCGACGACATCGAGCATGGCCCCATCGAGTGTGTGTTCACTCGCGACGAGGAAACCCAGCTCACAGGTGCCATAGGTATGAAGTCGGGCTTCATGAACGGCGACTACCTCATTAACCTCGACTCTGAGGACGAGGGCCAGTTCTTCGTAAGCTGTGCCGGCGGCCGTAGCACCATCGCCACATTCAGCGTAGAGCGCGAAGAGGTACCTGCCGGTTACTTCTTCATGGAAACTGCCGTGAAGGGCCTGGTAGGCGGACACTCGGGTGACGACATCAACAAGAAGCGCGCCAATGCCATCAAGCTGCTCACCCGCTTCATCTATGCCGAGATGCAGAAGACCGACGTGCGTCTGGTTTCTTTCAACAGCGGAAAGCTGCACAACGCCATCCCACGCGACGGCAAGGTGGTATTCGCCGTTCCCGCTGCCGACAAAGAGATGGTCAAGGCCGATTTCAACATATTCGTAGCCAAGGTAGAGGATGAGTTCCACGTTACAGACACCGCCATGGAGTTTGCCCTCACCAGCACCGACGCTGCTGCTGTCATCACCAAGGCTGTAGGCGACAACATCATCTTCGCGCTGCAGGCTGTAGACAACGGCGTCTTCGCCATGTGCCAGGACGAGGCTCTCGACTGGCTGGTAGAGACATCGAGCAACGTAGCCGCCGTGAAGACCACCGACAACGAGGTGGAGGTACTATCATCGCAGCGCTCTTGCGTGATGAGCAACCTCGACAACATGTGCAACACCGTGGCTGCCGCTTACCGTCTGGCTGGTGCCAAGGTGATAACCACCGACGGCTACCCTGCATGGAAGATGAACCCACACAGCAAGCTGGTGGACATCACCGCAGAGACCTATCGCAAGCTCTTCGGCAAGGAGCCCAAGGTGCTGGGAATACACGCCGGTCTGGAGTGCGGCCTCTTCTCAGAGCGCTACCCCAACCTCGACATGGTAAGTTTCGGTCCCACACTGCGCTATGTACACACTCCCGATGAGCGTCTGCTCATCCCCACTGTACAGATGGTATGGGACCACCTGCTCGAGATACTCAAGAATATTCCCGAGTAAAGCATATATTATAATATAGGTACGGGAGGAATTGCCGGCATCCATGCCACCACAACAGCAATTCTGACAACCGGCCTGACGATGACAGCAGACCTCTGAGAAGTGAAGTCTGCTGTCTTTTTTATTGGTTACAGAAAAGCCCACACCGTTCATGCTGAAGGTGTGGGCTTATATAGTAAAGTTAAACAGTCTTGCTGTTTCCGCTTTAGTCCATCCGGCTTATTGCATCGAATAGACTACATCCATCAGGCGCTTGCCCAGCGCGTCGGCAGCCTCCATAGTGGAAGCCTCGCTATAGACGCGGATGATAGGCTCGGTGTTGCTCTTGCGGAGGTGTACCCAACGGTCGGGGAAGTCGAGCTTCACGCCGTCGATGTCGGTTACGGTCACATCGGCCTCCTTGCCATAGAGTTCCTTGACCTTGACCAGGATAGCGTCGACATCGGTCTCGGGGGTAAGGTCGATGCGGTTCTTGGCGATATAATAGGTGGGGAAGGTGGCACGCAGCTGGCTGACGGTAAGTTTCTTCTGGGCCAGCGACGAGAGGAACAGGGCGATGCCCACGAGGGCGTCGCGACCGTAGTGGCTCTCGGGATAGATGACTCCGCCATTGCCCTCGCCGCCAATGACGGCACCCACTTCTTTCATCTTGGTGGTGACGTTGACCTCGCCTACTGCCGAAGCATAATACTTGCATCCATGGCGCTCGGTGACGTCGCGCAGGGCACGGGTAGAACTCAGATTGCTCACCGTGGCACCCTTGACATGGTCCAGGATATAGTCGGCCACGGTCACGAGGGTGTATTCCTCGCCATACATCTTGCCGTCTTCCTGAATGAAGGCCAGACGGTCTACATCGGGATCGACCACGATACCCAGGTCGTAACCGCCCTTGGCAACCTCGCTCATGATGCCGCCGAGGTTTTTCTCCAGAGGCTCGGGGTTGTGGGCGAAATCTCCGGTGGGCTCGCCATTGAGCATGGTATACTCTACGCCCAGAGCGTCGAGCAGACGGGGCAGGATGACGCCACCCACAGAGTTGACAGCGTCGACAGCCACACGGAAGCGGGCATTGCGGATAGCCTCGCGGTCAACGAGCTCGAGAGCCAGCACACTGTCGATATGGCGCTGGTCGAAACTGTCGTCGCTGGTATAATGGCCCAGATGGTCTACATCGGCATAGTCGAAAGCCTCGGCCTCGGCTATGGCGAGCACCTCGGCACCGTCGGCAGCGGTAAGGAATTCGCCCTCGGCATTGAGGAGCTTCAGGGCGTTCCACTGGCGTGGGTTGTGGCTGGCGGTGATGATGATACCACCATCGGCGCCGCTCATGCGCACTGCCAGTTCGGTAGTGGGTGTGGTGGCCAGACCGATATCAATGACATCGAAGCCCATACCCATGAGGGTACCGCAAACGACGCGACTGACCATCGAGCCCGAGATGCGGGCGTCACGGCCTACTACTATCTTGTTGGTCTTCTTGGTCTTGCCAATGAATGTGGCATAGGCTGTGGTAAACTTCACGATGTCCAGCGGGTTGAGAGTGTCGCCGGTGTGACCGCCTATGGTGCCACGAATACCTGAAATGGATTTGATGAGTGTCATAATTACTTAAAAGTTATCTTCCGCGTTTATAAGTTATATCATACAGACAGGGATAGACGGTCTGCATCGCATAGCTCTGTCCCTGGGCAGCCGGTACGATGAGTCGTACCTTGGCTATCTCTTCGTTCTCGTTCTCCGGACGCCCAAGATTGATGTAAGTAAAGGGCACAAGCCATCCACCAGGTACTGAGGTGGTGCCATAGACCTGATACATGAGACACTTCTTGGTATCGAACGATGCGGTGAAGGTGCCCGACGTGTTGGTTACTGACATCTTGTCGTAATAGTCGGAGTAATAGAGGATATTGTTGGTAAGCTGTATGGAGTCGGTGAGCAGGTTGCGCTCGGTGAAACGGCAGAGCACATAGGCGGTCTCGCCATCCTTGAGCTTCTCGCCACATCCTTGGCGCACAATCTGCATATAGACACCATTGCTCTCAAAGAGTACAAATTCGTTTTTAGACACGTCGGTCTTGTAGCCATTGGCCTTGAACTTGGCCTCGCTGATAACGTTTACTGCCGAGTCGGCAATATACTTGCCTATGGCTGTGCGCTCCTTGGCCTTGCGCTCGGCATAGGTCTCGGTATCGTTGCATGACCATAAGAAACTCAGTCCCAAAAACAATAAAATGATATACTGAATACGCTTCATCAGATTGTAATCTATTTGCTATTATTGATTATACATTTATAATATATACCGCCGCCACAATGACGAGGCATAGCCCAAAGCCATATAACACAAGCTCAAAGCTGCGCAAAGTTAAGCAAAAATAAAAGAAAAACGCCCTATTTCTTCATAATTTTCATTCAGAGGCAACGATTTTCATTTTTTTTATCATATCGAGGGCACCGAGCATGGTCAGCCGAGGAGTCAGAGCGATGCCCTTCGGAGTTGTGGCGGTGGCCATAATCAAAAGCAAACCGCCAGAGAGCGCTCGTGCGAGTCGCCCGCTGACGGTTGCTATCATTCATTATCCACTATGCAGAGCCAGTCGGCCTGCAGTCACTGTCTAAGCATTGACGGCGCCGATAATCTCCTGTACCGAAGCACAGCCATGGCTGTCGAGCCAATCGTTGATACCGGTCTTTACCTTGTAGGCGATGGCGGGGTCTATGAAGTTGGCTGTGCCTATCTCTATGGCTGTGGCTCCAGCCATAAGGAACTCGATGGCATCCTGGGCCGAAGAGATACCGCCAAGTCCGATGACAGGTATCTTGACGGCACGTGCCACCTGCCACACCATGCGCAGGGCAACAGGCTTGACGGCAGGACCGCTCAGTCCGCCGGTACCGATACTCAGCTTGGGGCAACGGCGCTCGGTGTCGATGGCCATACCCATGAGGGTATTGATGAGCGACACACTGTCGGCGCCTTCAGCCTCACAGGCACGGGCTATCTCGGCAATATCGGTCACATTGGGCGATAGCTTTACGATGAGCGTCTTGTGGTAACGCTCACGCACGGCCTTGACCACACTCGTGGCGCCGGCGCAAGTCACGCCGAAGGCCATTCCACCGTCCTTGACATTGGGGCAAGAGATATTGAGCTCGATGGCAGGTATCTTGTCGAGGGCGTCGATGCGGGCGGCACACTCGGCATAGTCTTCGGGCGTACTGCCGCTGACGTTGACAATCATCCGCGTGTCGATATCCTTAATCTGCGGATAGATGTGGGAGCAGAAATAATCGACACCCTTGTTCTGCAGACCCACACAGTTGAGCATACCCGAAGCGACTTCGGCCATACGGGGATAGTCGTTGCCCTCGCGTGGACGCAGGGTGGTTCCTTTGACGATAATGCCGCCAATCTCATGCAGAGGCACGAGGTCAGCAAACTCCAATCCATACCCGAAAGTGCCCGATGCGGTCATTACCGGGTTGGAGAGTTCCAGGTTATTTATCTTTACATTTAGACTTGCCATAACAGTTTCTTAATATTTAACACCGGACCATCTTTACATACACACAAATTGCCCTCAATAGTCTTCTCTACACAGCACAGACAAGCGCCCAGACCACAGGCCATCATATTCTCAAGCGACACCTCGCAGCTTACGTCGTGCTTGGTGGCATAGGCGGCTACAGCCTTCATCATCGGCTTGGGGCCACAGCAGGATATCTGGTCGAAATGCGTAGTCTGCAGCACCGAGTGATTGGCGACAAATCCGCGCTCACCATAGCTGCCGTCTTCGGTGGTGACATAGACATCGCCCAGCGCCTCGAAAAGCTCCAACTGGAGCAGGTCGGTCTTGGTGCGAGCGCCAAGAAGGAACGAGGGACGGCCGCCCATCTTCTTTATCTCGGCTCCGAAATAGAGCAGAGGGGCCACACCCACGCCGCCGCCAACCAGAAGCAGACGCTTGTCGGCAGTGTCGGGCATGGTGAAGCCATTGCCCAAAGGAAGGACACAGTTGAGGGTATCGCCGACATGGAGCTCGCCCATCTGGCGGGTACCGTCGCCAATACGGGCGACAAGGAGCCAAAGTTCGTTGGTCTCGGCATCAAAATTGTGAATGGATATAGGACGACGCAGAAAAGTATTGGGAGACTTTTCTACCTTCACCTCGACAAACTGACCAGGCGCCATAGGCGGCATAGCGTCCTGAGAAGTCAACTTGATGAGTACGTACTTCTCGTTGAGGTGGTCGATGGAACTTACGGTCAAGTCCAAGCAAGCCTTCTTCATAAATAGAGTTTTATAAGTAACACTGCAATTTGATGATGACACGTGAAGACGCCGTCAGGCGTCTCACGCGCGTACATATAATTATATGCTGCAAAATTACTTATTATTTTGCGAATAATCACTTTTTGGGTACAAAAGTTTCCCAGGTCTGGTCATCGTAGAAGATGCGAATTTCGGTGATATTGCGTTGAGCTTTGTAAATATTTTTCATCACTACAGCAGTGGGCTGTTGACCCTGCTGTGGGGCACGATTGACAGCCGATGGGGTGGGAGCCGTCTGAGGGGCGTCGCCGAAATCGATAACCTGTTCACCGCCATCGGGAGCGGAGTCATGGCCCTGGGCAATGTCGCCGGAATGGTCTCCATACATCGAACCGCTGCCAAACATCAACCAGTCGGTAGAGATGGCGGGAAACTTTTTCTTTATCGCATCGACAATGTTGAGGGTAGGGTTGGTTCTACCATTGAAGATGCTGCTGAGGGTGGCGGGAGACAACTCGAGGGTGTTGGCAAACTCCTGTTGGGTCAACCTCTGGGCTTCCATAATCTGCTTAATTCTGTCCTTCATTTTCTGTTAATGGGTTTAAGAGGGCCAAAAATGGCCATTTTTATACGTTTTACAAAGTTAAAGCATTTTTTTAGAACGAACAACAAAAGTAAAGGATATTTTATGATTGTGATTATTAAATCAGAAATTAAGATTATTGAAATCTGATTTACCTTTGTTGATACCGGAATTAATATTCATAAATCTATATTAGCTCCCATATTTACATACATGTAATTTACTTGAACAAATACTGTCTTTAGATTGGTTCTCAGTATGATGTATCTTAATATGTGCATCTAAATCAGCGCTTAATGCGGTTTCGGTGCATAGTAAAGGCACCTTTTGGCATAAAATGATTTAATATATCGCAAATAATCGCTGTTTTTCATAGGTTTTGCGCTGATTTTGGGCGGTGCATAAATATGCGTTAGGTTTGTAGTTGTGAATGTTTTACATATTAATATTCATATCTAAATCACCCGTGATATTCATTGCGATAAATATCATAATATTCAAATGTAAATTCATTGACTTCCGCTGCTTAGTTTGTGTTTTTAGATTTACAAATCAATATGATAATAAAAGTTAAGACAACCTTTGCGACCACCCTGATGACCGAAAAAATCAAATAAATCGCATATTTCGAGCCATTGTCCAGCTCGTTTGCAAATATGCGAGTATTTTTGAGGGTATTTTTTCCTAAATAGATAATTTTCAGCCATTTAAGGCTAAAAAATAGTGGTTTCAAAACTTGCGAAAAACGGCCCAGAAAAGTCCAAAAACCGCGTTTTCAGGGCGAAATAGTGGCAAAAACGGTCAAAAAAGGCATCAAAAAAGGGGGCCGAAGCCCCCTTTTTGATGCTATAATGATGGTATGAAAAAACGGAAATCAGTGCATAATGAAGAACAGAAGTTCTTTGGCCAAATCGGAAGCCGTAGCCGAAACATTGCCCAAACCTTTGCTCCTTGCATCGACACTTTTTATCATGTGAATAATCTGCATTACCTTCATCGCATTGTAATTGCGCATGCCAGAGATGTACTCTTTTGCCGCCCACGGAGACTTCAATCCCAAGAACGACGCCACCGAATTTTCATTGGTTCGCTCGGGAGCATAGAAGGCAATCATCAGATTTTGGAAATAATTGAAGAGCAGAGGCACGACTGCATACAGTGAACCAGCCTTGGGATTATTGTCAAAATAATTCATAATCTGGTTGGCCTTGAAAACATCCTTGGCGACCACCGCATTTTTCAATTCGAAGATGTTGAAATCTTTGCTGATGCCAATTTGTTCCTCCACTACTTCCGGAGTAATCTGCCGGTTGTCCTCGGGAAGAGAGATGAGTACCTTGTCTACCTCTGAGGTGAGGCGTGCCAAATCGGAGCCCACATGGTCGGCTATCATCGCAGCCGCTTTGTGGTCGATGACCGCCTTCTGCATTTTGACATATCCTTCGACAAATGCCGGCAACTCGTAGTCGCGCTTCTTTTTGCTCTCAAAGACCACACCCTTGGCTTTGGCCTTGGCGACCACTCCCCTGTCGGCTTTGCCACCCTTGTAGCAAAGCACCAGGACGGTCGAAGGCACCGGGGCTGCAAGATACTTCTCCAGTCCGTCGCCACTCTTCATGCCCTGCGCTTCCTTGATGATGACCACGCGACGCGAAGCCATCAGCGGAAATTCGCGCGCCAAGTCGACCACCTGCGGAGCGGTGATATCCGAGCCAAACGCCACCACCTGATTGAAGTCTTTCTCTTCGGGCTGCAGCGCATGTTCCTCGATATACGCCGAGATTTTGTCTATAAAATAGGGTTCATCCCCCATCAAGAGATAGACAGGCGCGAAATTCTGCGCCACCAGGTCGCGCATCACGGCTTCATAAGTGATTCCTGTTTCTTTTACTGCCATAATCGGTTGTTTCTGACCCCACAAGGCGCATGGCAGCACCCGGCAGCGTCGTTAATGATTGTGCTATCGTAGAGCCCAGCTTTTCGGCTTTCTTGTCCAGCAGTCGTCGCCCCGAAAATAAATCAACCGATTTGTTTGTTATTTCCACAGGTTTACACTACCTTTGTATGAAAGCGCGAGCCCTCTCATTCACCTACAAAGGTAATGTAAATCGGGCGCAATACAAAACAAATTGTTTTTTTTCCCCGTTTACCACTCTACAAACCATTAAAAAATCAGATAATATGCGATTAAATCTGCCCCCTTTTGATGTACGCATAGGAGGAACGCCCACCCAGCCCACCATCTTTGACATTCTGCGCCGCAAATATGTAGCGCTCACTCCCGAAGAGTGGGTACGGCAGCACTTTATACATTATTTAATAGAGTCCAAGGGCTACCCTGCCTCGCTGCTTGCCAACGAGGTCAAACTGAAGATTGGCTCCAAGACGCTGCGGGCCGACAGCGTGCTCTACTCCACCCAACTCAGCCCACGCATGATCATCGAGTACAAAGCCCCGCACATCAAGATAACCCAGCAGACCTTTGACCAGATCTTTGCCTACAACCTGCTACTCAAAGCCGACTATCTGGTGGTGAGCAACGGCCTCTCCCACTACTGCTGCAAACTGGATGCAGACAGCCAGAAGTACGTCTTCTTTGAAGACATTCCAACTTATGAAAATTTATGACAAAACAGCAAGAAAACAGCGGTAATTTTTCTTGACAGTTTTTATCACCATTACCGTGCCAACCAAGCCCAAAAATCGCGCAATGACATTGCCCAAGTCGGAGGACTAAGACAGCGTCGCCGTGATGGTCATGCCCGACGCGCATCGTAAGGCACGTGAGTCCACATCGGACAAGACGCGCATCCGTGCCGTCCGACACGAGCCGGCAGCTATCATCCCGGCGCCACGGAGTATCATCTCCATGCCCACCAAACTGACCTCCAACATCACTGCATAGCATCTCCCGCAGCGCAGAGGTCATCTCCTGCAGCGCAGAGGTCATCTCCAGCGGCGCAGAGGTCATCTCCAGCAGCGCAGAGGTCATCTCCAGCAACGCAAAGGTCATCTCCAGCAACGCAGAGGTCATCTCCAGCGGCGCAAAGGTCATCTCCAGCAGCACAAAGGTCATCTCCAGCAACGCAAAGGTCATCTCCTGCGGCACAGAGTTGCTTTCCGTCAATGAAAAGTAACATCCGGCATCAGGATATGCACTCCTGCGATGCAAGAAACCAATGGGTGCCTGATAGCACACCCCTACAACCAGGACTGTAAGCGTAGCTATGTTAGTCGTGCCTGCTATCAAAGTAGTAAGTTGCACCTGTAAACTTGGACAGGAGCAACACAACTGCACCATTCTGATTAAAAGTTGAACGAATCTCACCTTATCCCGACAAGGACTTGAATGTAATTTTAGCCCTAATCATAGTAAAACTTAGGGCTTTTAACCCAATAAATCGTTAAAATCGCTGCATTTTACCGAAGAACTGTTATTTTTACCCTATTATTTGACAAACCATTGTTGTTTATACATTCTCTTTTGCTATATTTGCACTGGGTATTTATATCAATCGGTTAGGAACAGACAGGTTTATGTGTTGGATGCGACACAATTTGCCAAGTTTACTTAGCAAATTCACACCCAACTATACATATATAATATATAGATAGCTTCCACACATCGCAGACAGCTTCCTATACCCATCAAGTATAACGCAAAATAAGCTACAGACAGATACAAACTATTTGAGAGAGGGTAAAACATAAGATACGCGACTTGTTTCCTCCAATGTAATCAATTAAACATAAACATAAAAATTAGCGCAGGTATGAGATTGTTTTTATCAAAGAAAGAATTGGCATTGAAGAAAAAAAGAACAGTAATTACAGTAATAGGCCTCGGTTTGGTTCTTGGAGTCTATCTGATAGTGACCCATCGTTCTAAGCCCCAACCCGACCTCCCCACAGTAGTCATTGCTCCGGCGTTGAAAAAAGACGTAGAGATTTACGGCGAATATGTAGGCCGTGTACGCGCTCAGCAATTTGTTGAAGTACGCGCACGTGTCGAAGGTTATCTTGAGAAGATGCTATTTGCTGAAGGTACTTATGTCAAGAAAAACCAAGTATTGTTTGTCATCAACCAAGACCAGTATAAGGCTAAGGTTGACAAGGCGCGTGCCCAACTGAAGAAAGATGAAGCGCAGGCGCAGAAGGCGAAGCGCGATCTGGAACGCATCCGTCCGCTTTACGAGCAGAATGCAGCCAGCAAGCTCGACCTCGACAACGCTATCGCTGCCTACGAGACAGCCAAGGCTTCGGTAGGCATGAGCAAGGCTGACCTCGACCAAGCCGAACTGGAGCTGGGCCGCACCGTGGTCTGCTCTCCCATCGCAGGCCACATCAGCGAGCGCCATGTAGACTTAGGAACTCTTGTAGGACCTGGTGCCAAGTCTCTATTGGCGAGTGTGGTAAAGAGCGACACCGTATTGATAGACTTCAGCATGACGGCGCTCGACTATCTGAAGAGCAAGGAGCGCAATGTACTGCTTGGCCAGAAAGACTCTACCCGTTCCTGGCAACCCAATGTGACCATCACCCTTGCCAACAACAGAATCTATCCGCACAAAGGATTGGTAGACTTTGCAGAGCCTCAGGTAGATCCACGTACAGGAACTTTCTCCGTACGTGCCGAGATGCCAAATCCCAACCGCGTATTACTACCCGGTCAGTTTACCAAGGTAAAACTGCTGCTCGATGTACGCGAACACTCTACCGTAGTACCCAAGAAATCGGTTATTATAGAAAAAGGTGGTGCCTACATCTATGTGATGCGCCGCGACTCTACCGTGGAACGTCGCTTCATAGAGCTCGGTCCCGAATTCCAAAACCAGGTGGTAGTAGAACGAGGCCTGGCTGCCAACGAAAAGGTTGTGACCGAAGGCATCCACAAACTCTCGCCTGGCATAAAGGTAAGACCCGTAAAACCCACTGAAATGCCTTCTGCAGAGACAACCGAACCTGCCGGGACAACCAAGGTAGATTAAGCGCGCCCCTACTCCTTGTTTCATTGAACACAAACAAAAACGTGCAAATATGAAAGTAAGTTTTTTCATTGACAGGCCAATTTTCTCGGCAGTCATCTCCATATTAATCGTCATTGTCGGCATCATCGGTCTCACCATGTTGCCCATTGACCAATATCCACAAATCCCCTCCCGTTGTAAAAATCGGAGCATCATATCCTGGTGCAAGCGCACTGACGGTCTCGCAGGCAGTGGCTACCCCTATTGAGCAAGAGCTCAACGGTACTCCAGGTATGCTCTACATGGAGTCGAACAGTACCAACACCGGCGGCTTCTCTGCCACCGTCACTTTCGACATCAATAGCGACCCCGATTTGGCAGCGGTAGAAATACAGAACCGCATCAAGTTGGCCGAATCGCGCCTGCCAGCCGAAGTTGTCCAGAATGGTATTTCTGTAGAAAAACAGGCTGCCAGCCAATTGCTCACCATCTGCCTGACTTCTTCCGACCCCAAGTTTGATGAAATCTACCTGAGCAACTTTGCCACGCTCAACGTGCTCGACCTGCTACGACGCATCCCCGGCGTAGGACGCGTGTCAAACATCGGTAGCCGTTACTATGCCATGCAGATATGGGTGCAGCCCGACAAGATGGCCAACTTCGGTCTTACTGTAGCCGACCTCCAGGCGGCCTTAAAAGACCAGAACCGCGAATCGGCAGCCGGTGTCTTGGGCCAGCAGCCCATGACCGGGCCCGACATTACCATCCCCATCAGCACCCAAGGGCGTCTGTCTACCGTAAGCCAGTTTGAAGAAATCGTAGTCCGCGCCAATCCCGACGGCTCCATCATTCGCCTGCGCGACGTAGCCCGCATCTCGCTCGAGGCGTCGTCGTACAGCACCGAGAGTGGTATCAACGGAGGAAACGCTGCCGTATTGGGCATCTACATGCTTCCGGGTGCCAACGCTATGGAAGTTGCCGAAAAGGTAAAAAAGGCCATGAAAGAAATCAGTGCCAACTTCCCCGAAGGCCTTAGCTACGAGATACCGTTCGACATGACCACCTATATTTCAAAATCAATTCATGAAGTATACAAGACTCTGTTTGAAGCCCTCGTCCTGGTTATCCTCGTGGTGTACCTCTCTTTGCAGAGCTGGCGTGCTACCCTCATCCCGCTGGTGGCCGTCCCCATCTCGCTTATCGGTACATTCGGATTTATGCTTATCTTCGGCTTCTCGCTGAATATGCTTACTCTGCTCGGATTGGTGCTTGCCATAGGTATAGTGGTCGACGACGCCATCGTGGTGGTAGAAAATGTAGAGCACATCATGGAGGAAGAGAACCTCACGCCGTATCAGGCTACCAAGAAAGCCATGCAAGGATTGGCAGGTGCCATCATCGCCACCTCATTGGTACTGGCGGCCGTGTTTGTGCCCGTCAGTTTCTTGCCCGCCATCACCGGCCAGCTTTACCGTCAGTTTACCATCACCATCGTGGTGTCGGTATTGATTTCTACTGTTGTGGCACTTACACTTAGCCCTGTGATGTGCTCTCTCATTCTGAAGAAAGAAGACCCCAACAAGCGCAAGAACGTCGTGTTCCGCCGCATCAATGAATGGCTGGGCGTGGGTACCAATAAATATGTAGCGCTCATCAAGCGCATCTTGCGCAAGCAGCGCCGTGTGCTGTGCGCGTTCGGCGTAGTGCTCATCGCCATCCTGCTGCTGCATCGCATCATCCCTACCAGCTTCCTCCCCACCGAGGACCAGGGCTATTTCCGTGTGGAACTGGAATTGCCCGAAGGAGCTACGCTCGAACGCAGTCGCATCGTGAGCGCCAAGGCTGTAGAGTATCTCATGTCTCTGCCGTCGGTAGACTATGTGCAGAGTGTAGTGGGCAGCAGTCCGCGTGTAGGAACCAGTCAAGCACGTAGCGAACTTACCGTTATCTTGAAACCATGGGAAAAGCGTGGGGAACAGACCATCGATGCCATCATGGCACAGGTCAAGAAAGAGCTTTCGGCTTACCCTGAATGTAAGGTGTACCTCTCCACTCCCCCGGTCATCCCAGGTTTGGGCAGCTCGGGCGGTTTCGAGATGCAGCTTGAAGCCCGTGGCAATACCACCTTCGACCAGTTGGCTGCCGCTACCGATACCCTGATGTACTACGCCCAACAGCGCAAAGAACTCTCGGGGCTGTCGTCGTCGCTTCAAGCAGAGATTCCACAGCTTTACTTCGATGTAGACCGCGACAAAGTGAAGTTTGCCGGCGTACCTTTGGCAGATGTGTTCTCTACCATGAAGGCCTATACCGGCTCTGTGTATGTCAACGACTTCAATATGTTCAACCGCATTTACCGCGTGTATATTCAGGCCGAAGCCAACTACCGTGCTAACAAAGACAATCTCAATCTCTTCTTTGTACGCGGAAACGATAATGCGATGATTCCGCTTACCTCGTTCGGCACTACCAGATACACCACGGGTCCGGGTAGCATCAAACGTTTCAACATGTTTAACAGCACCGTAATCAGAGGCGAAGCCGCCGAAGGTTACAGTTCGGGTCAGGCCATGGAGACGATAGAAGAGATTGCCCGCAAGCACCTTCCCGAGAACATCGGCGTAGAGTGGAGCGGACTCTCGTATCAGGAAAAGCAAGCCGGCGGACAAACCGCAATGGTGCTGGCACTGGTATTCCTCTTCGTGTTCCTGTTTCTGTCGGCCCTCTACGAGAGTTGGACTGTGCCCATCGCCGTACTGCTCTCATTGCCGGTAGCAGCCTTAGGTGCTTATCTCGGCGTATGGGCATGCGGACTCGAGAACGATGTCTACTTCCAGATAGGACTTGTGATGCTGGTCGGCCTGGCTGCCAAGAACGCCATCTTGATAGTAGAGTTTGCCAAAGAACAGGTAGATCGTGGTGTCGACGTGGTAGAAGCCGCCCTTCACGCATCGCAACTACGTTTCCGCCCCATCCTGATGACCTCGCTGGCATTCATATTAGGCATGCTGCCTATGGTTATCGCCAGCGGTCCAGGCTCTGCCAGCCGCCAAGCCATCGGTACCGGTGTCTTCTTCGGAATGATAGTAGCCGTAACCATCGGAATACTCCTGGTACCATTCTTCTTCGTACTTATCTACAAGATGAAGAACAAGGTCAAGGCGACCCACCTCCGCAAGCAAGCGTAATATGGTTCATTATAAAAAATAACGCAATGAAAAAGATACTATTCTATATGCTCGTTTTGACAGGAAGCCTCAGTATGGCTTCTTGCCAACTGGGCAGACACTATACACGCCCCGAGCTTAATCTGCCCGAGCGTCTCTCCAAGACCCAGCAAAGCGATACACTTACCATTGCCGACATGCAGTGGTGGGAAATATATACCGACACCACTCTGCAGCAGCTCATCAATAAGACATTGGACCACAACAAGGACCTGCTGATTGCCGCCGCACGCGTAAAGGAGTTGGCTGCCATGAAACGTATCGACTGGGCCAACCTCTTTCCACGCATAGACGCCAAAGGCCTTATAGAGAAGGAAGGCTCTAACTACGGTGGCAACAACTACAAGAACAGTACCGAGCAGCATGCCAAGTTTGTCGCCTCGTGGGAACTCGACTTGTGGGGCAACCTCCGTTGGGCCAAAGACAAGAGCATGGCGCAGTTCTTAGGAAGCATCGAAGCACAGCGTGCCTTGAAGATGAGCGTCATCTCGGAAGTGGCTCAAGCGTATTTCGAGCTGGTAGCCCTGGATAACGAACTGAAGATTGTACGCCATACCCTGAAGGCGCGCGAAGAAGGCGTGCGTCTCGCCAAACTCCGTTTTGATGGCGGTCTCACTTCAGAGACCTCGTATCTGCAGGCAAAGGTGGAATACGCCCGTACAGCCACATTGGTGCCCGAGTTAGAGCGTAAGATTTCTGTCAAGGAGAACGACATCGCCTTCTTGGCTGGTGAATATCCGCAGGTGATACATCGCTCCATTCTTCCCGAGGAAGTGAAGTTGCCTGAGTCACTGCCAGTGGGTCTCCCCTCCACTCTGCTGGAACGGCGTCCCGATGTGCGTGAAGCCGAGCAACGCCTGATTGCCAGCAATGCTGCCGTGGGTATGGCATTCACCAACCTCTTTCCACGCATCACGCTCACAGCCAATTACGGTTTGGAGAGCAAGCAAATGTCAGACTTCTTCAAGTCGCCCATTCACTACCTCGGCGCCAACCTGCTGGGTCCGCTTTTCGCTATGGGCAAGAACCGCGCCATGCTGAAAGCGCAGAAAGCAGCCTACGAGCAGGCCTGCTATGGATACGAAAAAGCTGTGCTCAGTGCTTTCAAGGATGCCCGCAACGCCATCGTTGAGTTCAACAAAATCAAGGAAATCTACGAGTCGCGCCGCGAGCTGGAACGCTCTTCAAAGGCGACTATGGAACTGGCGCAGTTGCAGTACATCAACGGTGTCATTGGCTACTTGGATGTGCTCGACGCCCAGCGTAGTTACTTCGATGCCCAGATAGGACTGAGCAATGCCATCCGCGACAAGCAAATCACCATGGTCAAGATGTATAAGGCACTGGGTGGTGGATGGTAGTTTAGGGAAATCATCAAAACTCCAAATATCTTCAAAGCCGTTTCAGCAATCAGTCTGAAACGGCTTTGATATTTCATCAGGTATGCCCATCACTATTGCTGTCTGCTAAAGAATTGGGCTTACCCAGGGTATTTCCCGTCAGACAATGCTGCTGAGTGTACAAAAAATCCCTATCTGCTGCTTGCGGATAGGGATTGTTATGGTTATGAATGACGACAGGAGATTACTCTGCGTCCTCAGTCTTCTTCTTACGGGTAGCGCGCTTCTTGGGCTTTTCCTCCACATCCTTCTTGATGCCTGCGAGTTCGCTGTCAATCATGATACGACCGCAATATTCGCATACGATAATCTTCTTGTGCATCTTGATATCTATCTGGCGCTGTGGTGGAATCTTGTTGTTGCAACCGCCACAGGCATCACGCTGCTCTACGGTGATACCGAGACCGTTGCGGGCGCTCTTGCGGATACGCTTGAAACTTGCCAGCAGACGGGGCTCAATCTTAGCCTCAAGCTCGCGGGCTCTGGCCTTGAGTTTCTCCTCGTCGTCGCGAGTTTCCTGCATGATTTCGTCGAGCTCGCCACGCTTTTCAGCCAATGCCTCAGTGCGGTCGGCGATGATTTCCTTGGTCTGCTCGAGTTCCTTCTTCTTCTCGTCGATGCGAATGATGGCATCCTTTATCTTCTTGTTACAGAGTTCCACCTCGAGCGACTGGAATTCAATTTCCTTGGTCAGCGTGTCATACTCACGGTTGTTCTTCACGTCGTTGAGCTGCTCCTTGTATCTTTCGATACCTGCCTGTGCCTTGGCTATTTCGCCCTTCTTGGCAGTCACGGCACTCTGGAACTCATTGATGTCGCCTTCGATTTTCTCCACACGGGTCTTGAGACCTTCGAGTTCGTCGGCCAAGTCCTGTACTTCCAGAGGCAACTCACCGCGCAATGCGCGCTTCTCGTCGATAGCCGACAGAGTAACCTGCAGCTGATAGAGCGCCTGCAGCTTCTCCTCTACGGTCAATTCAGTAGGTGATTTTTTTACCATAATCGTATTAAAAATAAATGATGGGATTGGTGTCGATGGCCGAAATTTCGCATTTCACACCCTCACACTGCTCCTCTATGATTGTTTTGAATATTTCTGTCGTAAACTGTTCGCTCTGATAGTGCCCTATGACGGCAATCTGTATCTCCTGCTCGTGGCCGAAATACTGGTGATAGCTCATCTCGCCTGTGACAAAGGCATCGGCACCGCGGGCTATGGCCTCGTCGAGCATGAACGCGCCGGCACCGCCACACAGCGCAACCTTGCGTATGGGCCTGCGCAGCAACTGGTTGGCCATGACGCACTCTACGCAGAATGTCTGCTTGAGCATCTGGATGAAATCGTCGGCAGCCATAGGCTCGTCCCACTCTCCCATCACGCCCTCGCCACCTGCCACCATGGCGTCGGCATCTGCCGATGCGCCATGAGCCTCGGCCTGGCGGGTCTTGCCGATGAAACCTACGTGGCTGAGCCCCATCTTCTCGGCAATCTTAAAGTTGACTCCGCCCTGTGCGGCATCCATATTGGTGTGCATCGACACGATGACAATGTGATTGACAATAGCCTTAGCCACAACGCGTTGCACCATATCTTCGCCCGCTATACGCCGCAGCCGGCGGAAGATGAGCGGGTGATGCGACACGATGAGGTTGCAGCCCTTGCGGATGGCCTCATCCACGGTCTCTTCGGTCACGTCAAGACACAATAAAGCCCCTGAAATCTCCGCTTCTGTCAATCCTATTTGCAAGCCGGCATTGTCATAGTCTTCCTGCAAAGGCAGAGGCGCGAATCGTTCAAGGGCATTAACCACTTCTATAATTTTCACGCTAAATCGTAATATTTAGAATACAAAGTTAGTGATTTCTTATGGAATAAAGCGCTTTTTCATAGCGCTTTAACTATTTATAACTATTTTTCCTGCCCTCTGCCACCTTGATGAGCAACAGTCCGATGCCAGTCCACACCAGTTCGCGCAGACGCACCAGCAGCGCCACAAAGATGGCGGCATTGGCGGTCATGCCCAGACCTGTGGTCGAGAGCAGGAAGCCTCCCTCGCGTCCACCAAGCTGCAAGGGCATGAAAAAGAGCAGATTGGCAAGCAGCGAGGTAAATGCCAGTATCAGGATGCAGGCTCCATAACTCACCGACGGCGTGAGGACGAGCAGGATGAAGTAGATTTCGAGCGCAGAGAGTATGCGGCAAGCCAGCTCAAGGCTTACCGCCAGTATGAATGACGCCGGGCGCTGGCCGTGGAGAGCCGTTATCTGCATGTCGATGGCATCGAGCTGGGTTTTGTGGGTCTCGACAAACCGCCCTACCCTCGACTTGAGCAGCGGTATGTGACGCAGGAGCGCCATCAGCCTGTTGGCCAGTCCACGGCGATAACCGCTGAGAAAGAACCAGATGCCCAGTCCGCATCCCGCAGTGACCGCCGCCAGCATGATGGCCATGGGCAGGTCTACGGGGTAAAGGGCTACAAAGAGCACCACCGACAGCAGCCAGAAGCAGAGATGGCTGAAGATGTGGGTCATGGCGTAGAGTATCACCGACGACGAGGCGCGCTCTGTGCCTATCCTCGGTGCCAGTTCCATGATGCGATAGGGCTCGCCACCCATCAGTCCGCCGGGCGTGGCGTAGTTGAGGGCAAATCCAGACACGGTGAGTTTGTAGAGCCAGACAAACTTGACATTGCGGCTGTCGCCCTGCTGACTACGGATGATGGTAAGCCAAGAGGCGGTATTAAGCAGATACAGCAACGCCCATAATACCAAAATCGCTGGAAACCAGTAGCCTGCCCGCTGCAGTCCGCGCCACACTTCGGCAAAGTCCAACTGTGACACCATCACGGCCAGCACCACCAGTCCAAAGACCAGGAAGGCGTTCTTGTATCTGCTCTTCATCTTCTACTTGTCAGCGCCGCTGTTCTCGTGCTTCTTGGGAATGGCAAATCTTACCTTCTCGCTCTCATCACGCTTCTCGTGATAGAGCTTGGGGAGCGGATTGGCAAGCGGCTCGTCGTACATGGCGCGGTTGCGATAGGTATCGATGGCCAGATAGATAGCCTGGCGCAGAGCGGTTTCATCGGCCTCGTTCTTGCCTGCGATGTCGAACGACGCATCCTGCAAGGGCTGCACACACACCAGTGGCAAGCCGGAAGCTATCTCTACCCCACCTTCAGGCGTCTGTGCCAGGAATGGCGCCATACCCTGGTCGTGATACATGGCCAGGATGCCGTCGAAGTAGTCGTACATGCTGTTGCTGAAGAAGTGGTTGGCGGTATAGGGTCCAAAGGCATTGACCTTCTGCTCTGCCAGCGCCTCGATGACGGGCTTGATGGTCTCCTTCTCTTCGGTACCGGGCTCGGGATTGAGGGCCAGCACTGCCACACGTGGATTGGAGATGCGATAATCGCGCTTCAGCGTCTGGGCAAAGTTCTTGATAGTCTCTGTCAGCGTCTCGCGGGTTATGGCGTTGGCTATGTCCTTGACAGCCACATTGTCGGTCATGAGTCCGATGCGCATACGGTCGTTGACGAGTATGTTCATCGCCTGGGCATGCTCGGCGAAACACTCGGCTACGTAGTGCATCTGTCCGCGGAAGTCCAACCCGGCGCGCTTCATGCTCTCGGCGCTCACGGGGGCTGTCACCAGCACGTCGAAGAGGTGGTCGTTGTAGTCTACCATCGCCTTGTCGAGCGCCGTCAGCGCAGCATGGCCCGCCTCTTCGCTCGGTGTACCCAGCTCGACCTTGATTTCATCGTTGGTCACAGCCACCAGGTTTACCCTGCCGTCCTTGGCTTCACCGGCATGGCTTATCACGGCATAGGCCGTGGGCTCCAGGCCGAGGGCCTTGCGGTGGAAGGCGGCTGCCTTGGGCGACCCATAGATAATGGGGGTGCAGAGCTCGAGCATCTCTGGCTCTGCAAAGGTTCTAAAAATAAGTTCGTATCCGATACCATTGGTATCGCCGTGTGTGATGGCCACACGAATTCGTCTGTTGTCGTTCATATATATAATATTAATATGTGTCTATTCGTGCCTTATCTCTTCTATCTTCTTCGAGGTGCTCAGCAGTCCGCAGGCGGCATAGATGTCCTGTCCGCGGCTGGCACGGATGGTGGTAAACACGCCGTGGCCGGTAAGATAGT
>OHSO01000080.1_pt1 | contig 57705 bp, 37 predicted proteins | sample 1578651 | NCBI WGS metagenome assembly OHSO01 (sample SAMEA3879524, study PRJEB24766) | human gut metagenome | biome: human-associated habitat; feature: feces | place: USA | collected 1985/1987 | reverse complement strand
TTTTCAGCAATTTATACATATGTCCGCTAACTTCTGTTAACTTCGGGCGAAGCCCGAACTTCTTTTAACTTCTATTTTGACACACCCTCGTGAATGGCATTGCTAACAATGAATTAATAACTGTATCGCAAACTATAGTAGGACGGTGGCCTCCGTGCCACGTCCTCCAACACCCAATATATGTTATTATCATGGAGGATGGTTATCATTATGGAGGACGGTTATCTCATGGAGGACGGGGCGCGGAGGCCCTCGTCCTACTTAGTTTGCTTTGCTTGTCGTTTTTTTGCTTTACGTTGGTTGTTGGTGGGTTTGCGTTGCTTGTTGTTGGGTTTTGTGCCATCATTAGTAGGACGGTGGCCTCCGTGCCACGTCCTCCAACAAGCAAAATAGGTTCTCTTGGTGTTGTTGTGAAATAGCTTTTTGCTAACAAATAGTAGGCTAATATGTGAAAACTTGTTACAGGTGGTAAAATATTGGTACACAATATTGCGAGATTGTAGCAAAATGCTTAATTTTGCATGCATTTTAAAGGAAAAACGTCAAGAGACGATATTGATAAAGAGAGAACTACAACAAGAATAGAGAGAATCAACGAAATTGTTGCACACCTTATTCATTATGTTACACGATGTACGAAAACGTATCACGCGCATAGCACGTGGGCGAACCAAGTCTCATTGTATATAATATATAAGGTGTAACCACATAGATTTTTTTATAAACCAATTGTTTTACATTCATTATTACGAGATGAAAAGATTTTTACTTTCCTTCTTCGCGATGTTCCTTTGCGTGCTCTCGCTGAGCGCTGAAGGCACTATCACCTTGAAAACAAGTAAGGCTAAAGGCGAGAATTTAACCATTCGTGCCTATTGTGCCACCAAAGACGAGTCGTTCACCATCGATTGGGGTGACGGCGAAGCTAAGTATTATTCAATCGACCCCAATGGCTGGACTTACTCACAGTATGCTCGTGGCGATGTGAAGGGCGATGTTATCACCATCAAGGGCGACATCGTGTTCTTTGAGTGCACCGACTCGCACCTGACATCGTTCACCACCAGCGGCATGACCAAGCTCGAGAACATTGACCTGTCGAACAACGACCTCACCAGCTTTGTGGCTACCGACCTCACTGCCCTGAAACAGCTGAACCTGAAGAGCAACAAGCTGGGCACCACCGACGATGGCAAGTTCGACATCACGGCTGCTGTTCCCACCCTCGAGGTGTTGAACATCAACGATAACCACATTGGCTCAATGAGTCTGATAAAATGTGTGAACCTGACCCACTTCTATGCTAACAACAATGGCGACATGGGCGCGGTAGTGTTCCCTGATGGCAGCGAGAAGTTGCAAACCATTGAGATGAACAACTGCGGTTTGGCACACTTCTATCCTATAAGTCTGCCCAACTTGAAAACTTTGTACATGAGCCAAAACTACCTCATGGAGATGAAAGAGGGCGGCAGCTATCCCAGTCTGCAAGATTTTGATATAAGCAACAACTATCTTACTGAGCTGTATGTGACCAACTACCCCAAGCTGGAACGTCTTGACTGTTCAAACAACCAGCTCACCGTGCTGAACGTGTCGCAGAACCCTGAGCTCAACTCGTTGAAGTGTGCTTCAAACAAAATAAAGTATCTCAACACCTCAAAGAACCCCGACCTCGTAACGCTGTATTGCAACGACAACTTGCTCACCGCTATCAACCTGGGTAAGAACTCGAAAATTAGCAAGCTGAACATTAGCGATAACGAAATAGCAACGCTGAACCTGGAAAACGCCTTCTTCCTTACCGAGCTGGAGGCTTCGAACACACTGTGCTCATGGTTCAACTTCAACTTTGTGAACCCTGGCGGACAATTCCAGTATCTTGACATTCGCAATAATCCTAACATGACGGCGCTGTCGTTGAACGCTATGTTCAAGACCATGCCCCAGCATTATGGATACCGCACTCCCTCACTGCTCATCGATGGCTCAAACTATGAAACCGCCAACACCGATTTTATTACTTCAAACGATGCTAAATGGACCGTGGACAAGAAGGGCGATGGCAGCGCTAAAGACACTGAGGTGAACATCACCGTAAAGGCCGATAAGGCTGCTGAGAAGGTAACGTATAAAGGCTACTTTGGTGGCGACATGGTTAACGAGCAGTCGGTAGACATGACACGCTATACCACCACCAATGGCTCGTTCGTGATAGGACAGTGGAGTGGCGACGTGCTGCAGAAACTGGCTAATGTTGACGGCAAGGCTCAGGCTGGCGTGCCTATGTTTGTGATGGCTCAGCCCGCCGAAGGCTATCAGCTGAAGAGCATCACCGTAAACGATAAGGTGATGCCCGACACTTGTTTCGTGGTAAACGCTGATGCTAACATTGCAGTGACCTTTGTGAAAGAAGACCGTGTAGTGGCTTTCACCACCACATCGGGCACATACCTGGCTTTCGAGCTGCGTGCTGCTGAAGATGGCACACCATGTTCTATCGACTGGGGTGGCGGTGCTCCCGAGCCTGTTACTGTAAATAAGGGCGCCACCTTCTTTGACGGCGCTGCTATGGGCACCGACCTGAAGATTTATGGCGACGTTACGTATGTTGACCTCGGCAGCTTCGAGGGCTTCGGCAACGAGAACGAGATTAGCGCTGTTGATGTGAGCGGCAACAACCTCATTACCGACCTGCTGGTGTTTATGAACCCCATCACCACACTCGACGTTAGCAACTTGAAGAACCTGAAGACTCTCGACTGTGCTTATTGCCAAATTGAGAAGCTCGACCTCTCGCACAACACGGCACTGCAGAAGCTTGATTGTAAGGGTAACAAGATTACTGCCCTCGACGTAACGGGCTGCGAAGGCCTTACCAGCTTGAAGGCTGGCAACAACCTGATTGCTGATATCAATCTGTATCACTGCCCCGAACTGGAGGAGGTAGACGTGGCTAACAACAAGCTCTCTGAGCTCGACGTTACCAACTTGCCGCTGCTGGCCGACCTTGCTGCCTCAAACAACAACCTCAGCACACTCGACGTGAAACAGAACGAGGTGCTCGAGAACCTTAGCGTGGGTGGCAACAAGCTTACACAGCTCGACCTCTCGGCCAACGAGATGCTGCGCACACTCTACTTCCAGGATAACATGATACAATATCTGAACCTGAAGCATCTCACCAACCTTAGCACCATCAACTGTGGCGGTAACGGTATGACAGCTTGCGACCTCGACGCCTTCTTTGCAGGTCTGCCCGAGCGCAATGGCGAACTGACAGGTGGCACACAGCAAGACGTGTCGTTGCGCCTGAACAACGGAGAAGAGGCTCGCCCCAACGATGCTGAAAATGCTGACACCAGCATCGCTACCTCGCGCAACTGGACGGTAAACGTTACGGGTAACGCTTCAGGATGCCCCAACGCTATTATTGAACTGATACCTGCTGAGGGTGGCACCGTAGTGGTGACCGACGAACAAGGCAACGTGATAAAGAGTGGCGAGACCGTGAAGAAGGGCACCAAGGTAACATTTACTGCAAAGCCCGACTTCGGTTATGCGTTTAGCGGTGATATGATGGTAAACGGTGAGATGGAGTTTGGCCTGAAGAGCCTCACCATCACTAAGTTTACTCAGATTGAGCCTATCTTCGAAGCCGACCCCACAGGCATTGACGACCTGAACACGAACAATGTGGCTGTGACCACTGCTAATGGCACCATCAGTGTGAAGGCTGCCGCTGGTACAAAGGTGGCCGTGGTGAGCACAAGCGGACAGCAGGTTGCTGTAAAGACTCTGACCGATGGCACTGCCACCTTCAGTGTAGCCGCTGGCGCTTATATCGTAAAAACTACTGGCGCGCACGGCAATAGTGCTGTGAAGGTGCTGGTTAAATAATAATATTATGAATGAGGCAACCGTCGCTGATGACGGTTGCCTCTTTTTATTCTATCTTATTCTACCTTATTTTATCCTTTTCTTTCCTCTCATTTAATCTCTCTTCCTCTCGCTAAAACCGTTAAGAAAGGAATAAACATTGTTTTGGGGGTTAAAAAAGTTTAAACTATTGCAACAAATCGGGCCCTACATACGTCTTATCAGTAACTTTGTCTTTTACAGAGGCATTGCCCTATAGAGATAAAAGATAATAAACAGATTTAGAAACAAGAAAAAAGAAACATTGCTATGAAAAAGAACTTATTAACTCTGTCGCTCTTTGCCGGACTCTTGGTTTTTGCCAGCTGCGCCAGCAAGAAAGATCTTCAGAACTGCCAGCTCGAAAACAAAGAGCTGCTGAAGAACAATGAGAATGTAAAAGACCAGTTGGCCGACGCGCGTGCACAGCTTGCTGCCGCTAACGCTCGCGTTACCACCCTTAACGACCAGCTCGACCAGCAGAAGAAAGACTATGCCTCGCTGCAGCAGTCGCTCGACAAGAGCCTTACCAACGCTGGCTCAAACAACATCAATATCTCGAAACTTGTCGACCAAATTAATGAGTCGAACCAGTATATCCGCCACCTGGTAGAGGTGAAGTCGAAGAGCGACTCGCTGAACATGGTGCTCACCAACAACCTCACCCGCTCGCTGAGCAAGGAAGAGATGAAAGAGGTTGACGTACAGGTGCTGAAGGGTGTGGTTTACATCTCGCTGGCCGACAACATGCTGTATAAGAGCGGTAGCTACGAGATTAACGACCGTGCTGCCGAAACCTTGAGCAAGATTGCCAAGATTATTAAAGACTACAGCGACTATGAGGTGCTGATTGAGGGTAACACCGACAATGTGCCTGTAAACAATAACGCTGCGTCGATGAAGAACATTCGCAACAACTGGGACCTCTCGGCTCTGCGCGCATCAAGCGTGGTACAGGCTCTGCAAAACCAGTATGGCGTAGACCCCAAGCGTCTTACCGCTGGCGGCCGTGGCGAGTATAACCCCATCACCAGCAACGATACGGCTGTGGGCAAGCAGCGCAACCGTCGCACACAGATTATCATCACACCGAAGCTCGACCAGTTTATGGACTTGATCGACAAGGCTCCTGAAGAGAAGTAAACTGTCACTGGTTGACGACACACCAATAAGCCGGAAGTTCTGTTGTGCTTCATCGCACCGCCAGGGCTTCCGGCTCTTCTTTTCCACTGGTCTTTTATTTTTTTTGATTGCTATTTTACCCAATACAGCATATACCTAAACTCTGCATACATTATGCAAACAATACCCACCGCTACTAACGACGCCTTGCTGCGCCTGCGCGGCATCAACAAAACTTATCAGGGGGCACAGCCGCTACATGTGCTCAAGGGCATCGACCTCGATATTCATGAGGGCGAGTTTGTGTCGATCATGGGCGCATCGGGCTCGGGCAAGTCGACGCTGCTCAACATCCTGGGCATACTCGATAATTATGACTCGGGCGAATACATCCTCGACAACACCCTTATACGCGACCTCAGCGAGACACGTGCCGCCGAATATCGCAACCGCATGATAGGCTTCATCTTTCAGTCGTTCAACCTTATTCCCTTTAAGAACGCTGTTGAAAATGTTGAGCTGCCCCTCTTCTATCAGGGCGTGCCCCGCAAACGTAGGCGCCAAATGGCGATGGAATATCTTGACCGATTGGGGCTGGCCGACTGGGCGTTGCATTATCCTAACGAGATGTCGGGCGGACAGAAACAGCGCGTAGCCATTGCTCGCGCCATCGTTACTCAACCTAAAATTATCTTGGCCGATGAGCCTACGGGCGCCCTCGACTCGAAAACCAGTGTCGAGGTGATGCAACTGCTGCAACAACTCAACTCGGAACAGGGCATCACCATCGTGGTGGTGACGCACGAGAGCGGCGTGGCCAACGGCACCAACAAAATTATACATATAAAAGACGGACTGATAGAGCGCATTGAGCTTAACACCGACCATCATGCCTCGCCCTTCGGCATGAATGGCATTATGAAGTAAGGGCATGACCGAATAATGGCATTAAGAAATTAAGACATAACGAAATAAAGATATATTATGAACGCCGACCTTTTAAACGAAATATGGGCCACCGCCCGCCGCAACAAGTTGCGCACCGCCCTCACGGGCTTTGCCGTGGCATGGGGCATCTTCATGATTATCTTTTTATTGGGCGCTGGTAACGGCCTTATCAATGCCATGAAGCATAACTCGGGCCAATTTCTTGACAACTCGATGGTGGTGTCGGGGGGCTGGACCACGATGCCGTATGACGGACTGAAGGAAGACCGCTCGATAGAACTTAACACCCGCGACATAGATGCCACCAACGAGGGCTTCAGCGATCATGTTGAAAACGTGGGCGCCAAGGTGTCGCAACAAGGTCTTGACGTGTCGAAGGGTGCCAACTATTTTAAAGGCGAGCTGTCGGGCGTTTATCCTAACGAAGCCATCATCAATAAACGGAAGATGCTGGCGGGCCGATTTATCAACGATATCGACATAGAACGCCGACGCAAAGTGGTGGTGATGGATGATAAACTGGCGCGCCAGTTGGTGTCTGACCCCGCATCGCTCATTGGCCAATATGTTCATGTAGGTCCCTTCGCCTTTCAGGTGGTGGGCATCTATCAGGCCGATGAAAACTCAAGAAGCACTGAGGTTTACTCCGCCTTCACTACTGTGAGCACTATGTTTTCTAAGGGCAACCGCATCGATAATATCTCGTTTACGTTTCATGGCCTCGACACCAAAGAGCAGAACGAAGCCTTTGAAGACAGCTACCGCGCACGCATCAATCGTAACCACCGTGCCGATCCCACCGACAAGAGTGCGCTGTGGATATGGAATCGCTTTACGCAGGCGTTGCAAATGAATACGGGCATTGATATTATGCACACTGCCCTGTGGATAATAGGTTTGTTTACCTTGCTGTCAGGCGTGGTAGGCGTGAGCAATATCATGCTGATTACGGTGAAGGAGCGCACCCACGAGTTTGGCATACGTAAGGCCATTGGTGCGCGGCCCTCGTCTATCCTTTGGCTCATCATCAGCGAGAGCATTATCATCACCACCTTCTTCGGATATATTGGCATGCTATGTGGCATTGGCGCCAACGCCTATATGGATGCCACCCTGGGGCACACCGTGATAAATTCGGGCTTGTTTCAGCTCACCATGTTTGTCAACCCCACCGTGGGCCTCGATGTTTGCTTGGGTGCCACCGCCGTAATGATTATTTCGGGTACGCTGGCCGGACTGCTTCCCGCACGACGCGCTGCTCGCATACGCCCCATAGAGGCGCTGAGGGCTGAATAGAATTTAACTCGTCAACTAAAAAAGCAAGCAGCTCGTCAACTCGTTAACTTGTCAACTCGTCAACTAAAAAAATGAAATACTTCGATATAGACCGCTTTCGAGAAATTCTCGACACCCTAACGCGCAACAAGAGCCGCTCGTTGCTGACGGGCTTCGGCGTGTTCTGGGGCCTCTTCATGCTCGTGGCGCTAATAGGCGGCGGACAAGGCTTGAGGCAACTGTTGCAAAGCAACTTCGCAGGCTTTGCCACCAACTCGGCTCTCATCTTCCCACAGGCCACCACCAAGCCCTACGACGGCTTCAGAAAAGGCCGCGAGTGGGCATTGACCATGGACGATGTGCCACGCCTACGCAGTCAGGTGCCCGCCCTCGACGTAGTTACGCCGCTGGTTACGCGCTGGAGCGTTACTGCCGTGTCGGGCGACAAAAAGATGTCGTGCACGCTGAAGGGCTTGCTGCCCGAATATGCAAAGGTGCAAGACCCCGACCTGCGCTACGGCCGCTTCATCAACGAGATGGACGTGCAACAGTGTCGTAAGGTGTGTGTCATTGGCAAGCGCGTGTATGAAAACCTTTTTCCTGATGGCGGCGACCCCTGTGGACAGCTGGTACGCATCGACTCGGTTTACTATCGTGTGATAGGGGTAGATGTGTGTTCGGCATCAATGAGCATCAATGGCAGTTCTGACGAGAGTGTGGTGGCTCCCCTCAGCTTCATCTTAAAAGAATATAACCGCGGAAACATTGTCGATATGATGTGCCTCACGGGCCGCCCTGGCGTGGTGATGACGCAACAAACCGAGCGCATACGCAACGTGGTGGCACGTGCTCACCGCATCGACCCCACCGACGAAACGGGCGTTTCAATATTCAATACCGAGGTGATGTTTGGCATGATGGATAATTTGTTTTCGGGCGTCAACTTCCTGGTCTGGCTTGTGGGCATCGGCACCTTGCTGGCGGGCGCCATTGGCGTGTCGAACATCATGATGGTGACGGTGCGCGAGCGTACCACCGAGATAGGCATACGCCGCGCCATAGGTGCCACACCGCGCGTTATCTTATCGCAAATTATCACTGAGAGTGTGGTACTGACGCTGGTGGCGGGCATGAGCGGATTGCTCTTTGCTGTGGTGATACTGCAGATGCTGGAGCTGGGCACCACGACCGATGGCATTGCGTCGGCTCACTATCAGATAGACTTTTGGACGGCCATCGGTGCTGTGCTACTCATCAGTTTGCTGGGCGTGTTGGCAGGGCTTGCTCCGGCCTTGCGAGCCATGTCGGTGAAGCCTGTTGATGCAATGAGAGACGAGTAGGGAAGGGAAAAGTGAAAAGAGAAAAGTGAAAAATCCTATTGCTGGATGAGTGAAGGGAAAAGTGATGTATTCTATTGCTTTACTTCTATAAATACGAAAAAATAAAAAACAACGATATATGAAAAAGATGATCATTGCTGGCCTGGTGGCCATTGTGTTTATAGGCACCTTTGTTTTTCTGTGGATAAAGGCACAACCGCAACCTAAGGTGTACGACGAGTTTACGCCCACCGTGGCCGACCTGCGCAAGACAACCGTGCTGACGGGAAAAATTGAACCTCGAAACGAGGTGAACATCAAGCCGCAGATAAGTGGCATCATTACCGAACTGATGAAAGAGGCAGGACAAACCGTACAGGCGGGCGAGGTGATAGCCAAGGTAAAGGTGATACCTGACATGGGACAGCTGTCGTCGGCACAGTCGCGTTTGCGCTTGGCCGAGATTAATCTGAAACAGGCGCGCACCGACTATGAACGCGAGAAGGTGCTGTTTGACAAGGGACTGGTGTCGGCCGACGAGTATGACAAGATACACCAAGCCTACAACCAGGCTCGCGAGGAGCGCAGTGCCGCACAAGATAACCTTGAGGTGGTGCGCGATGGCGTGTCGAGCAACAATGCCAACGCCAGCTCTACGCTGGTGCGCTCTACGGTTACGGGCGTTATCCTTGATGTGCCTGTGAAGGTGGGCAACTCGGTGATCCTCTCAAACACCTTTAACGATGGTACCACCATTGCCACTGTGGCAAACATGAACGACCTCATCTTCCGCGGCAATGTCGACGAAACCGAGGTGGGACAGGTAAATGTGGGCATGCCTATGACCATTACTGTGGGGGCACTGCAAGACCTGAAGTTTAATGCGCGTCTCGAATATATTTCGCCCAAAGCTGTTGAGGCTAATGGTGCCAACCAGTTTGAGATAAAGGCTGCCGTACAGGTGCCTGAGAAGACGGGCGTGCGTAGCGGATATAGTGCCAATGCACAGATAGTGCTGGCCGAGGCTCTGCATGTGCTCACCGTGCCCGAGAGCGCCATACACTTTGAGGGCAACAATACCTATGTATATCTGGTGCAAGGTAAAGGCAAAAATAAAACCTACCAACGACGTGACGTGAAGGTAGGCTTGAGTGATGGCGTTAATATACAGATAAAGAGCGGACTGACCACCAACGATCGAGTGCGTGGATTAGAAAGAGTGGAAGAAAACGACAATTAATAATTCATAATTCATAAGAGGGTATGTCAAAATAGGAGTTAGAGGAAGTTAAGAAGAAGTTAATCCATCTACGATGGATGGAAGTTAACAGACAAATGCTTTATTTTCAGCAATTTATACATATGTCCGCTAACTTCTGTTAACTTCGGGCGAAGCCCAAACTTCTTTTAACTTCTATTTTGACACACCCTCGTTATACTGATAGATGTTTCATAACCTCGTGGCCTTATAGGCCTTCTATCCGATTATTTCTTAATAAGTTTCTTATTTTTTAATAACCTTCTTGCCCTTTTCTGTTACCACAATGCCACGAAAGGTGGTGGGGGCTACGCGGCCGTCTAAAGTGTAGTAGCAAAGGGGTTGTAGGCTTACCTCGGCCTCAGCATGATGGATGCCTGATGGCACGCTGAAATGGGCGTATAACGAAGCATTGGGGCCTATGGTGGCGCCAGCGGTGAAGGCATTGCCGCCCTCGGAAGCGTCAAACCAGCCATCAAACTGCATACCTTCTTTCGAAGGATTATTGGCGGGCAGCACCAGTGTTCCGTTGTTAAAAGTGGTAGCATACTGCACGGCATCAACATAAAAGTCGACACGCTGCACGTTCTGTCCCTCAACCAGCAGCACGGGGTGGCTGTCGGCCACTGAAAGGTTTTGTCCGAACACGGCCTTCTCTTGGTCAAGGTTCAGCAGATAGCATAACATACCGCTGTGTACATCGTTTTCACTAACCTGCGTAGCGTTTTTATCTTCAGGCAAAGTGTTTACGGCATAGTTAGTGCCGAGAATGGTGTGCGTTTTCACGCCCGCCGACTTTGCCGAAACCACAGCATAGTTGGTGGGCTGAGCACCCGTGCATAGCAACTGTCCACTTACATAATTGTTTTTAATGGTGAGCACACCTTTCGACAGGTTAGCATAACCAATGATAGCCGCACCATAGGTGCACGAGGCCGACGAGGTGTTCTTCACCGTGCCCGTCATCCAGCAGTTTTCAATGCTGCCTACAGCACCTTCTACCCCACTATTTGCCGTGCCTACCAAAGCGCCATAGCCCTTGGTCTTAGTGTTGGTGGCGCCAATGGTCATGGTGCCTTCATACGAGCAGCCCTCTACGCGAGTGGCCTTCATACGGCCAATGAGTCCGCCTTGATAGATGCCACATCCACCCTCGCCCTCAATGTCAACCTTTGCGTGGCAGTTGCTGAGTGCTTTCAGAGCATTGGCCAGACCTATGAACGAGCCATAGTCGGCATTTTTTGCCGTGGGCAACTTCTTCACCACCATTTTTCCCTCAAGGTATAGGTCGCTGATGGTGCCCGCGCCATTCGTTTGACCAATAAAGCCACTGACAGCGTCGGCAGCGGCAGGCTCAAGATACAGGCCACGAATGGTGTGGCCTTGGCCCTTGATGCTTCCGTTATAATATTTAGCCTTACCAATAGGTGTCCATTTATGTCCGCCCAGATCAATATCTTGCGTGATGAGCATGTTGGTTGCCGTGTTGCCTTGGTTTGATATGTCGGCCACCCAAGCCAGTTCGGCAGCAGCATTAATCACATAGCAGTTGCCCGACCCCAGCGCGGGTTCTGAGGTAGCGGTGCCATCCCAAGGGGTGCCCGGGGCAATGCGCTCAGGTATGCCTACTGTAGGGTCGAGGGTAGCGGTTTGTCCGTCGGCAGCCGTATATTGCAAGCTGGGCTGTATCTCGATGGCGTAGAGGCCGTCAATGCCGTCGCCCTGTGCGCTGGCCGTCTCGGCATCAACATACACACGGCCGTTAACATCAGGAGCAATGGCGTGCTGCACAATGGTAGCAGGCTGGCCAGCGTTGAGATACGACAGTGTGATGTCGTAGGTTTGACCATGATACAGCCCCGTGAGCAACAACGAGCCAGGCTCGGTGGCGCTGAACGCCTTGTTCACACTCACCCTTACGGCAGTGGGAACAAAGGCATCATCAATCAGGTTTTCAGTCACCGCCATCGGGTCGGTGGCATTAATAAAGTTCCATTTCGAGCCCATCATCTCATCGGCCTTCTCGGTTTCGAGGCTGATGCTTACCTTGCGCGCCAGAGGCTGGTTCAGCACATCGGGGTTTACGCCCCACTTATCGCTGAGCGAGGTTATTTCCTTAGGCTTAGCCAAGGCTGCCGTTACTGCGTCGCGACACAACTGTGCCAGATTATCGCTAATGGTAGAGGGATGATAAGTAACGGTTTGTGGGTCGACCCCCAGCACTACAGCAGCATAGGTCAAGCCCACGAGGTAGCGGCCATACTCAAAGTTCATGTGATAACCATCGCGGTTCATGTTCTGACCAATATAGGTGGTGCGAGCGTTCTGTACAGCGGTGCCAGCGGGCACTACGGTACTGATGCCAGCCTGTTCTGCAGCGCGGTAGGCACAGTCGATGATGGCGTTATACATCGTCATCTGGTCGTTGTTGTAAAGAGGAAAATCTTTGTAGGTAGACGAGGCATCGTAAGCCCATGTCATATACAAGAAAAACTTAGGATTGTGGTTCTTACCATTGGTTTTCACATAGTTCATAAGGTCGGTAAGAAACGGAAAATAGTGGCTATACACGCCGCTATAGTTGTGGTCGGTTTGAATAACCACATAGTCCCACGCCTCATCTTTCAATCCTACATCGAAGGTGGTATTGGCCTGTGCCGTATAGGCTCCCTCGGCATCAATCTTTCGATAATTGTAGATGGGGTTCTTGGCATTAATATATCCCATGTGCATCTCAAGGGTGGTGCCACCCTTATAGGGGTAGCCCAAGATAACCTTCTTACCCACCGAGCGGAGAATGGGCGAAAGATAATCTTCTACGGCGTCGACCGTGAACGAATTGCCTATACACAGCACGCGCACAGTGTCGTCGGTAGGTTCGGTGGGGGTGTCGGCTTCATTGGCCCGAGCCATATTGAAGAGGCCACCCAGTACAAAGACAGCACTCAGTGCCATAAGCTTTGTAAAGAAACGTGTCAATTTCATGTTAATATTGTTTTGTTGGTTCGTATTTTTATCTTAAAAACTTCTTGCCATTCACTATCACAATGCCGCGATAGCTGTCGCTTACACGCTGGCCTTGCAAGTTATATGCTATGTTGTCAGTAAGACGAGCGGCGGGCACCACGGTGGGCGCGCTGATGGCCGTTACGGCACCATACTCGTAGGCACCGCGCACGCCAGCACCACTGCTATTGCGAAGAGCGCCACGCTGGTCGGTGGTAAGGGCCGATTTGAAGTCGGCATCGTCGTCAACATCGCCTTTAAACCGACTCTCGTTATAGTTGTCGGCAGGCACATCGTTAATGGTTTTTGTGCCAAACACGAGGCTTTTTACGGCCACAATGCGGGTGCCCGAATCGTCGGTAACGTTGGCTACAAACTTATCATCAACCACCTCGCCATCAAGCAGGGTGGCAAGAGCGTTGAGGGCCGAAGCATGAGTTGACATAAAGAGGTCGTTGTCAGAAAAGTTCATGTGGCAATTATCGGCCGTTGTGTAAACGTTGCGCTGCGTGTCAACATGCACAAGGTTGGTAAGATACACATCGCCACCCGTTGAGGCGTTTGAACCATTGCCCGCAATAATGTTATTGTAGAGGCGCACGGTGGCATCGGTGCTCACCTGTACGGCAGCACCACAAAAGTCGGCAGGCGTAGCGCCATCGGCCAGGCACGAGGCTTGGTTGCCCACAATGGTGTTGTTAACCAGTGCTACCGATGTACCTTCGCCATTAAGGGTGAGCCAGATGGCCGAACCACCACGGTTGCTGGCAGGCAAGCCCGCCACGGCGGTGGCCGTAAGCGTGTTATTGGCAAAGGTGTTGTTTACGAAGCACACCTTGCTATTATACTTTGTACGGCTGGCATAGAAGGTGCCCGCTGTGGTGGCTGTATTGTGGTAGAAGGCGCAAGCGCTAACGTGCAGTTGTGAAAACGCGCCTATATAGCAGGCAGCGCCCATGGTGGCTTTATTGTTATAGAAGAGGCTGTTGCGCACCGAGTAGCGCCAAACCAGTTCGCTGGTGTTGGCGGGTGTATAAAGTGCTCCGCCCGAACCATACAGCGAGGTATTGTTATAAAACTGACAGTGGCTAACGTTTATTTGGCCCGAACAATACACACCACCACCATTGCTGTAAGCCGTATTGTCGTGCACCAAACAGTGGTCAAGATGAACCATCGATCCTGTGCTATAAATAGCGCCACCCTGAGCCGTTGCGCCACCCTGAGGAGCATTGCCGCCATGTAGGTCGAAGTGTGACAGCTCGAGGGCGCAGTTTTGGCTTACAGTGATAAGGTGGTTTACATCGCCACACAGCTCGGTATAACCTGTTTGTGCGCTAAAGTCGGCATTGTAGCCACCCTTGATGGTGAGCGACTTGTTGATCTTCACCGTAGCCGTCTTGCCCGACCCTGGCAACGCCAGACGGCCAGCCTGTACCAAGAGGGTATCGCCAGCCTGGGCATTGGCAATAGCCTCAGCAATGTTGTCATCAGTCGTCAGGCGGTGTGTATGGTTAGGGGTGTAAGCGTTCAGTGTGATGGTGGCCTTGATGGCAAAGTGGTCGCTGGGCGTTTGCTTACGGCCGTAGGTGCTGTTAATGGTTTTATAAAACGACACGTTAGCGCCACGCACCCATATATAGTCGAGACGGGTGCTGGTGTGATAGTCGGGGTCCCAAAAGTCTTTACCGTTGACCTTATGTTTCGACAATGTGCCGTCGCCCTTCTCAATGCCTTCGGTAGTGGTAGCGGCGGTGCGAGCATCGAGCATATAGCTGCCCATCATCTGATAGAAGGGTATGCGTATCTTGCTCGAGTTGTGGTCGCCACACAACACTACGGGGTAGCTGCCCGCAATGGTGCGCACCTGCTGCATATTGATGCGAGCCTGCTCGTTGCGCGAGTCGTCGCCCTCATGGTCGAGATGTGTCTCGAAGAAATAAAAAATCTCATCGGTAGCTTTTATACGCAGCTTGGCCCACACGGTAAAGCGTATGTTGTTTTTATTGTTATCCCAACTAATGGTGGGGCGTGTAAGATCGGTGGCGAGATAAAAGACGCCATCGTCAAGCAGTTCAAACTTGCTGGTGCGAAAGAAGATGGGGTTGAAATTTTCGGCGGTGGTGCCAGGACTCTTCTGGTCGCTATACTTCACCACCGTATAATCGGTAAGCTGCTGCTCAATGTAAGACAGTATGGCGCCACCATGACATTCGTTTAAGCCCACTATGTCGTAGGCATTATCTTTAAGGGTCTGCACCACGGCGTCACGACGTTGGTTCCAATCGCGCTCGCCCGTATCGCCATTGCTGGGGCAGCGTATGTTATAGGTTCCTACGTTTAAAGTGGTGGTTTGCGCCAAGGCCACGGCAGCAAACAGTTGGCAGAACAGCACTTGTAGTGCGAAGAATAGTTTATTCCGAAACATGGGTTTTGTTAGTTGACGAGTTGACAAGTTGACGAGTTGACAAGGAGATTTGCATTGATAGTTGACGAGGGACGAGCGGACAAGGAGATTTGTTGTATCGAGGAGATTGCCCAACATCGATTATCAAAGGTAATCTCCTCGTCAACTCGTCCCTCGTCAACTCGTCAACTAAAGAAATCTACTTCACTACCTTCTTACCATTCACGATAACGATGCCACGGTAGGCGTCGTTTACGCGCTGGCCCTGAAGGTTATACATATACTTTTGTGCAGCGGGCTTCAGGGCCTGTACACCAGCAATGCCAGTGGTATTAGCAAAAGCATCGAAAGCGCCAGGGCAGTAGTCGGCATCGTCGTTGGCGTTACGCTTGGCATCCGTCTGATCGACAGTGAGGTCGGGCACCTGATAGCCTGTGGTGACAAACAGAGGCTCGGTGGCCAACTGTGCAGCATAGGTGTTTACATCGGCTACATAAGGAGGATAAAACTCTTGTGCGGCCAAGCCCTCGATATAAGTCTTGTTGGGCACGAGCACCTTATCAGTGCTGGCGTTAATATCTTGCTCGCCAAAGAGTGCGGCAAAGGTGTTAGCAGCCTGCATCGAGTTGGTAGTTCCCTTCTTAATGTAGCTCCACTTATCGGCCTCAATCAATGGAAGGCATGAACCCGTAATGTTGAAGTTTTCAAACTCGCAACGCGGTTCAAACAAAGGTGCAGCCTCGCCCTTAGCAGCGTCTTTCATCACGATAGGTGCATAAGCCACGGTGCCATCGTCGGTACGTCCTACAACAATCGAGTTATACATATTAAAGTTGGCATCGGCAGCAATGCGCAGGTCGGTACCTACCAGCGAACCAGGATTGGTAACCTCGCCCGTCTCGGCATCGGTCTTATACAGCTCGGTGGGGTCGGCGGTACAGGTGTTGCCTGCAATGGTAGAGCAAATGATATGCAGCTTACGTGTAGCGTTCTTGTCGCCATTGGCCACTACGCCACCGCCTTCGGCATAAGAGGTGTTGCCCGACACGGTACTGTTAATGATATACATCTCGCCAGCGGTAAGGGCTATGGCAGCGCCGTGGCGGTCGTCGAGGGTATTGTTATAGAAGGCGCAACGTTCAACAGTGCCACGCGAATAACGAATGTCGGTATTAATGTTTACACGCAAGGCGGCACCCGTTTGCACAGCATGGTTGTTATAGAAACGGCAGTCGCGCAGGTTATACAGCGAGCCATACACGCTCATGCCCGATGCTTTGGCAGCATAGGTGTCGTGCACGTCGCAGTTATACAGTTCGAGCCAGCCCTGCACAACACTCAAGGCACCCCAGCCCGTCATGGCATCGGCAGCCTCGCTGCTGGGCCACTCGCTCTCGTTATAGGCACACTTAAACTCGAAGCCGTGGAAGGTGAGAGGCTTCAGCGACGCATCGCTCACGGTGTAACGATCGTCGGCTGTATTCATGCCCTTCGAGCCCAGACGCATATTTACCAAGCAACGGGCGTCGCCAGGCGATGCTACGCCATCGGCATTAAGGTCGCCAGAGAAGATGGTAGGAGTGGCCGATGGATAGGTGGGCCATGTGGTTACAGGGCCTTGTGTGGGGTCGCAACCACCTACAAAGATGTAGCCACGGTAGATGCGCTGTGCCACACCGCCAGCCTCGAGGGTGGGATAATAGGTACCGCCAGCAAAGAAGAACACATCGCCGTTCTTATACTTCGAGTCGGCCTCTTTCTTCTTGGCCACGGCCTCGTTTTGGTAGATATCCCAAATGGTGAGGGCCTTGTCCCATGACGAGCCGTCGTTGCCAGTAGCGGCATTACCAGGCTTTACATAATAATCGGTTGCCATAACATTGGCTGAAGCAGCAACGGCTGCGGTAAGTAGTAAACCTTTTAGTTTCATTGCAATGAATATTTAAATGGTTAATATTTTAGTTGACGAGTTGACGAGTTGACAAGTTGACGAGCTGTTTGCTTTTCTAAGTTGACGAGTTGACGAGCTGACGAATTGACGAGCTGTTTGCTTTTCTAAGTTGACGAGTTGACAAGGAGGTTTGCTTTTACTCTTCTACATGAATGGTGATGCGCTTTGTTACACCATCATACTGATATTGGGCATAGTCGTATTGTGCCCAAAAGCTGAGCTCGATGTCGCCAGCACGGGTGAGGGTTATCTCGGGCGAGACAAACTCGTTGGTGTCGGCGGTAGGCGTTACAAACATAGCCTTGGTGGCATAGTCGTAGTAGAACCAATACTTGGCGGCCTTTACCTCTGACGGGGTGTCGGTGGCCTGCTTCACGGTAAGCGTCACCTTATCACCCACATGATAGGTTTGCTGCATGGGCGAGATGGTTATCTCTGAAAACTTAGCCTTGGGCAGGCTGTCGTCGTCGCTGCAAGCGGTGAAGGCCAAGCACAAGATGGTGGCCAGAAAGAATAATATTGTCTTTTTCATATTTTTCATTTTTCTCTATTTATATCGTCCCAGTTGGGGTTTTGTTTCAGCAAGCCTTTTGAGAGGGTGAGCTCGGTGATAGGAATAGGATACAGATAGTCGCGTTTCTCGTTATGGCGGCGCACCAAATCAGGCAAGGCAATGATCATGCCCTTGGTATCTTCAGTTAAGAAGATGTCTTTGTTAATGGTAACAGCCTTTACGCCTGTAGGAGCAGGATAGCCACGACCCGTTTCGGGGTTCACCACAAAGTCGAACACGCCATCTCCATCCATGTCGTACCTACCTTTGCTGGGCACATAAGGACCGAAGAACTCGCGACCGTTGGGGGTTTCGTCGGCGTTCTGATTATCGAAACGTGTGAGCTCGCGCCAGCGCACCAAATCCTGATAGCGGAAGCCCTCCATCACCAGTTCAATGCCACGCTCGCGGCGTATCTCTAGTATCACGCCACAGTTGTCGCCCTTATCTACATTTTTATAACCATAGGCTTCGCCTTTAAGGAAGGCGTCGGGGTGCGCGTTGGCATCGGCCAGCAACAGGTGCGGCATATGCACGCGGTCGCGCAGCTTGTTGATAGAAATGTCGAGATCGTTCTGCGTGATGGTGCCTGCCTCGGCCAGCGCCTCGGCATAGTTGAGATAAACCTCGCCCAGACGGAACACAGGCATATCAACATGCGAACCAGAAATGGCTTCAGAGCCCTCGATAAACTTCACCACAGGATAACCCGTTACCGAGAGGTTCTTACGATACAACCCTTGGGTGCCATCTTTATAGGTAAAATTTTGGGTGAGGAAGGTTTGGGCCATACGCGGGTCGCGGTTCTTCGTTTCTTCGGTGAAAGGCTGTGTTAGGTAGTCGGCCTTATCGGTAAAGCGCGTGCCATCGCTGTCGAGATACGTCAAGGCAAAAGCGCGGGTGAAACCTGCCGACCCCTTTGAAGCCACAAGGGCAAAGGCCGACGCATCGTGTGTGGCCAAGCCATACGAGCGCGAAAGGATGGTTTCTTTCTCACTGGCGGTTCCCGTGCCTACGAAGTAGTCGTAGTAAGGGCGTGCGCCTTCGGTATACAACTGATATTTGCCACTTTGCATTACCTCAAGGGCGGCGCTGGCCGCCTGTTGCAGCAGGTCGGCATAGGGCAGGTTATTGGGGTTAAACACTGTGCCAGCATGATACTTGCGGAAGGTGCCCTCATACAAACAAGCGCGCGCCTTCAGTGCCAATGCTGTATAGCGGCAGATGTGATACTTGTTCTCGCCCACCTCGGGCAGCTGCTTAGCAGCCACATCAAGGTCGTCGATAATGTGCTTGATAATGACATCGCGGCTGTCGCGCTCCTTATACAGTAGCTGGTCGTCGGCGCTGTTCAGCACCTGGTCGTACCAAGGCAGGTCGCCAAAAAGTTGCAGCTTTGAAAAGTAGAAGTAGGCGCGCCAAAAGCGTCCCACGCCCTCATACTTTTTCCGCACTGCCTCATCTTCGCAGCGATACAGGTTTTGCAAAAAATAATTGATGTGTCGCAGCGTAGAGAAGCTCCAGCCACCGCCTGTGCTGGGCACCACATGGGCATAGCCACGCACAGCATCGATGTACGAAAGGTTGTGTACGATATAGTCGGACGACTCCATATAGAAATCGCTGGCATCGGGCAACGCGGTATAGAACTGGTTGCTGTATAGCTTTAGCTCTTTCTCGGTTTTAAAGAATGTTTCGGGCGACACCGAGTCTTTCGGAAATTCGTCAAGATTGCATCCTGTCAATGCCAAGGCGGTGAGGCCACAAAGAAATATATTTTTCAGTTTCATACGTTTTCGATAATTAAAGGTTTCTGCTTAGAACGTAACATCAATACCGATAGAGAACGACTTGCTAAACGAGTAGACCTCGCCTGAGCCGATATTTTGGTTTTTCGAGTCGGCCGACTTTGACACGTCAGAAACAGCCTGTTCAGGGTCAATATACTTGTTGTGCTTTTTCATGGGCGACCAGTAGAACAGGTTTTCGCCCGTGAAATAAACACGCACCTTATCGATAATATTTCCGAGATGCGAGAAGGTGTAACCAAAGGCCAAGTTCTTCAAGCGCAAATAGGCCACGCTTTGTATGTAACGGTCGTTAATGGCTGTGAGCTCGGCATTGTGACTGTAGTTGCCCGAGTAGGCCACATAGCCACGGGGGCGGGGATAATAGCCGTTGGGGTTATCTTCTGACCACATATTGTTTATCATCTGTTGCGAGAGGAACGTGTTGTGCGGGCGGCAGTAAGAGCCCCAGAAGAGGTTCGACTGTCCGGCACCAGGATACCAGTCGCGCTTGCCAACACCCTGGAAGAGCACTGAGAAGTCGACACCATTCCAGTTGAAGTCGCCACCAAACGAGTAAGAATAGCGTGGCAACACGTTGCCTATGACGCGCAGGTCGCCAGGATCTTTGCGTGTGCCGCTGCCTAACGACAATTTGCCATCGTCATTGCTGTCAACATACTTCAGGTCGCCAGCCATCCAGCCTGTATAGGGGCTCTTGGCATCTGCAATATATTTTTGCAGGTAGGTAAGGTCTACCTTCTGAGCATAGTCGGCAGCCTCTTCGTTGGTACGGAACAGTCCGTCGGTGCGCCATCCCCACAGTTCGCCTAAGGTTTCGCCCACATAGTGGTCGCCTATCTTTCCAGTTTCGTTGTCAAAGCGTGTAACCTTGGTTTTATAGTCGCCTATGTTGGCACGCACAGTATAGTTGAACTTCTTGCCCAAGAGGTTGAAGCCATCGTGCCATGACAGGCCTATCTCCCAACCACGGGTGCGCATATCGGCAGCGTTCTCCTTGGGCACCGAGGCACCATAAACGGCGGGCAGCGAGGCACCATTCACCATCATGCCCTTAGTGTTGCGCACATAATAGTCGGCGGTAACATTAAGGCGATGCAGGAAGGTAAGGTCGAGGCCCCAGTTATAAGTGGTAACCTTCTCCCAAGTGAGGGCGCTGGATACAGGTGCCGACTCTTGGGCATAGGTAAGGGGCGTAGAGCCATCAAGGGTGAAATTGTTATTTATTTTCTTTGTGTTGATTTCTTGCACGAAGAGGTAGTCGCTAACCTGCTGGTTGCCCAGGCTACCGATAGAGAAGCGCACCTTGGCGTTATCCCACCACGACTGCATGCCGCCCCAAAACTTTTCTTCGCTCATGCGCCAGCCCAGCGAGCCTGAGGGGAAGAAGGCCCAGCGGTTCTTACTCCAGAAACGCGACGAGCCATCGCTACGGCCCGACACCTCAACAAGGTAGCGACCCATATAGTCGTAATTCAGTCGGCCAAAGTAGCCCAGCGTCTTATACTTCGACTGCCCACCCTTCACGGTATAGCGGTCGGCATCGGCCAGGTTAAAGTCGTTCAGGTCTTCTGACAGCAACCCATTGGCCGTAATGCTGTTGCTCTTCCAGTAGCGGGTGTCATACTGCATACCCGCCATGGCCTTAATGTTATGGACCTTGTTCAGGGTGAGGCTGTAGTCGGCAAAGGCCTCGAAGGTGTGCTTGTAGGTCGACTTATTGGCCTCGGTAAGCTCGTTACGGAACTTTGTGGCGGGGTCGTCGGGGGTCCAGGTCTCTACACCTTCACGTGTTGAATAAGGGGCTGTGGTGTAGCGATACTGGTCGAAGAGGTGCGAAAACTTGTAGGCGTGCGAGAGGTGCAGCTTCAAGCCCTTCACCACATCAATGTCGATGGCGTTTTTAATGGTAAACTCGTTTTCCTTCTCCATGTTTGATGCCTTGCCATAGGTGAGCAGCAGGTTAAAGCCACCCGCTACCTCGGCCGTTTGGTTGGTATAGGTTTGTCGGTGCACAATGGTGCCATCGGGATTGGTAGGAGTGAGGTAAGGTGCGGCGCCATACGATACGGCCGAGAAGGTGTTTTGCACGTTGGCCTGTCCGGGCCACCAGTTATAACCATAATAATAGCTTATGTTATTCGAGTAGTGCAGCCACTTGGTAATGTCGACAGACAGTTTGCTACGCAACGAGTAGCTGTCAAAGGGGTCGTTTTGTATCTTCATGATGCCTTGGCTGCCAAAGTAGCGGCCGCTGATATAATAGCGCACCTTATCGTTGCCGCCCTGTATCGAGACGTTGTGCTCGTTCTGGGTGCGTGTGCGCTTGTAAAAATAGCCGTACCAGTCAACATTGCCATAATATTTATAGGTGCCATCGGGCTGAGTAACCACCCAGGGGCGCGCACTGTTTTCTTTTACATCGTCACGGCGCATCCACAGTTCGGCCATATCTTCGTCGGTGTATTGCGAGTAGGTGCCCGCCTTATTGCTGGCAGCCCAAAAGGTTTCGGTCATGCGCAGCCAGTCGTAACCTTTGTCAATATAGTCGGTCGAAGTGGTGTTTTTCAGCCATCCCACACGACCGTTATAGTTGACACGCACCTTCGACGAGTTGCCTGTCTTGGTGGTAACTAAGATAACACCTGCCGATGCCTTGGTGCCATATACCGAGGCAGCCGAGGCATCTTTCAAGATGCTCACGCTCTCAATATCATTGGGGTTCAAGCGCGAGAGCGACATCTCAATACCATCGACCAGCACCAGGGGCTCGCTACCATTGAGCGAGGCGGCACCACGAATGTCGATGCTATAACTCGAGCCTGCTTTACCCGAATTGATGCCAATGTTTACCGAAGGGTCGAGACCTTGTAGGGCTTGGGCAGCCGAAGCCACTGGGCGCCCTTGCGTTTCTTTCGAGTCGATAACGGCTACGGCACCTGTAAGGTTTACCTTCTTTTGTGTGCCATAGCCCACTACCACCACCTCGTTCAGTTCGTTGCGCTCTTCGGTCAGGGCCAATGTTAGGTTGTGCTTGGCACCCACCTTTGTAGTGATGGGGCTGAAGCCTATATACGACACCTCAATCACATCATTGGTAGCGGCATTAAGCTGAAAACGACCATCAATGTCGGTCACCACGCCCGTCTTCTGTCCGCGTATCTTAACGTTGGCACCTATCAGGGGCTCGCCATGGCTATCGGTTACTGTGCCCGTTATGCGTGTGCGACCATTGCCCATAGGCTCGTTGGCATCGGCGGTAGCCGAGGTTGCGCCCTTGCGCTGAAGAATAACCACGTTGTTCTTGTCAATCTTATAGCTGATGTCGGTTTGTGCAAACAACAGTTCAAGACATTTTTCTACCGACGCATCTTGCGTCTGTAGGTTTACTACCTTGTTCAGATCTTTCAGGTTATCTTTATAAAAGAAGCGCACATTCGACACATTTTCAATGCGTTCCATGGCTTTCTTTACCGTAACCTTCCTCAGGTTGAGGGTGATGCCTGCTGCCATCGACGCTACTGTTGTGAGCAGCGCCACCAGCAATGCGGCCAAGCGGTGTGAATAGTTCTTGATCATACTATAATTGTCACTTCTGATTATTAAATAGTTGTATGGTGCTATCGTTAATATATTCGTAGCGTATGCCAGCGGCTACCGAAAGGGCACGCAGCACATCGTCGAGCGACGAATGGCCCAGATAGCCACTGAACGTCTCGCGACCCATGGCTGGCGACGACAGCACGATGCGTTTACCATAGTTGCGCGACAGTTCGTTGGCAATATCTTCCAGACATTCGTTCTTATAATAGGCATAGCCTCGCATCCAGTCGGTAGCACAATCTTTCTGCACCATTTGCTGCGACAGGCGGCCCGTGGCCTTGTTGTAGGTAACACAGGTGCCAGGCTGCATCACTATTTCTTGTGTGCCCGACGTAACCTTCACCTTGCCTTGACGCAAGATAACCTTGGCAGAACTATCGTCTTCATAGTTTTTTATGTCAAACTTGGTGCCCAAGCACAGCACCTCCATGCCATTGGTTAATATTTTGAAGGGGTGAGCCTTGTCGGGTGCCACCTCAAAATAGCCCTCGCCATCAAGGTTCACCAAGCGCTGGCGACCTTTGGTGTCGAACTGATAGCTGAGCTGCGACTGAGCATTGAGATATACCTGGGTGCCATCGGGCAAGGTGAGTTGCGAGCGGTTGGCCGCCTCGGTGGTGGCCATGAGGGGCTGATATACCGGCTGCGAGCGCAAGTTCTGCCATGCCAACAGCGATACCGAGCACACTGCCACCACAGCACAAGCAGCGGCCAACAAGCGCATGGGGGTGAAGCGCTGGCGCCATGTGGTGGGTTGTGTAGCGTTTGGTGTGGGCTGTGCGGTGCCATTGCCGTTGCTATTGTCATTCACAATGGTGGTATATATATGGCGCTTACGGCTATCGCTTAGTTCGTGGTCGGGGGCAGCCTCTATCTCTTCGCGTAGCAGCTGGCTGAGCTGTTCGTTATCTTTCATCCATTCAAACAGCTCATCAACCTCTTCTTGCGAAGCATGATGGCCGAGAAACTTTTCGGCCAAGGTTTTGTAATAAAGCATGTCGTTTACCATAAAATCGCATTTTGTGAAAGGATAAATAATAGAAGGAACACGTTGGTATAGTCGTGCAGATGTTCTCTCAGATAGCGCAACGCCATGGTCATGTGTGTGCCAACGGTTTTTTCAGAGATGTGCATCTCTTGAGCTATTGTGTTATACGATTTTTTCTCGATGCGGTTCTTATAGAAAACAGCGCGGCGCTTCTCGGGCATTTTTTCGGCTAACTGAAGAATGAGGTCGTGCAAGCTCTCTTCGTCAAGGGTGCTCTCAGGGGTAGCCTCAGCCTGTTGTGTTATAGGCTCTTTGGCTTCTTCTTTCATGCAGTGCTCGTAGGCATACCTAACAGCCTCGTGAGCACACATTTTATAGAAAGTGTTGCGCACCATTGAAAAGAGGTAGGGGCGCATGAGCGACAGATCGTCAAACTGTGTACGCCGCTCCCACAACTTCATGAATACGGTTTGCACCACCTCTTCGGCCAAATATTGGTTGCCGTTTGAATGGCGCAAGATGAAGCTATACACCTTGCTGCTATATTGTATATACAATTGGTGAAAAGCGTACTCAAAGTTATGTTCGCTGTTTGTGTCCATAAAGGGTAATATGTCTTATATAGATGTAGGTTCGGTTTGGTATGGTTCGTGCTTTTTCAGATATACCGCCAAAGGTACTATCTTACTGAACGTGTCAGCCAAACTTTTACCTATTTTAACAATGCTGCTCATTGCTGATTGTTACGGTTTGTTATCTATTTGTCAACAATCAGTGCCCATCCCCCACCCTTTGCCATGGGCACGTCGATGCGTCCGTCGGCAGGAATGGTGATGTGGGTAATGACATAATCTTCAGGCACACGGTCGGCATTAGGGCCATCGCACATCATGCGTGCCTTACGGCCACGGCAACTTTCGGGCAAGGTGAGGTGCAGGGTGCGTGCCTGCCATCCGTTAATGGCGCCAGCATACCAACATCCATTTTTCTCGCGAGCCATGGCTATGTATTGACCTATGGCGCCATCGAGCACACGAGTGTCGTCCCACACGGTGGGTATGTCGGCTATAAACTGTGTGCAGGGGGCATCGGCGAGATAGCGCGAAGGCGAGTCGGCCAGCATGGTGAGCGGTGCATCATAGCACACATACATGGCCACCTGGTGCATACGTGTGCCCTGGCTCATGGGGTTGCGCTTGTTAGGATAATACATGCCCTTGAGCGAGTTGCGCATGGCACCAGGGGTATAGTCGATGGGGCCAGCCACCATACGGGTGAAGGGCAGCGTAACATCATGCGTCACCATGTCGACATCTTTTTTCGACCATCGCATCTGTTCAAGGCCAAACACAGCTTCATAGTTAACCACATTGGGCCATGTGCGCTGAAAGCCTGCGGGCTTGCCCGTACCGTGAAAGTCGACCAGCATGTGGTGCTGGGCACACAACTGTGCTGTGCGCTGCATAAACTGCAACATGGGTTGGTCGTCGCGGTTCAAGAAGTCGATTTTGAAACCTTTAATGCCCATGGCCGAATAGTGGCTGATGGCGTTTTCAAGGTCGCGCGCCAACGATAGGTAGCCAGCCCACAGAATGATGCCCACGCCACGCTCGTTAGCATACTGCACCAAGGCTTTGAGGTTAATATCGGGAGCAAGGTCGTAGATGTTGGTGCTTTGGGTAGAGAACCATCCCTCGTCGATAAGCACGTATTCGAGACCGAAGCGCTGGGCAAAGTCAATAAAGAAGCGGTAGGTATCGTTGTTGAAGCCCGCCTTGAAGGGCACACCATACAGGGCACTGTTGTTCCACCAGTCCCAGGCGGCATGGCCTGGCTTTATCCACGACACATCACTCATTTGGCAAGGCGAGGCCAGACGATACACCATATCAGAGGCAGCAATGGCGCCATCGTTAGCACCAACGATAAACGAGCGCCAGGGATAGGTGCGCTGCCCCGCACAGCGGGCTATGTAGGCTTCGCGCTCCTGCACCAGCATCTCTACATTACCGTGTCCGCCACGTTGCAAGGTGCGCGGGTAGCGGGGAAAGAAGGCGTTAAGTAAGGGCTGCGCAAGGGCCGACGTGCTATCGCGCAAGAGATAGATGCCGGGATAATCAATCTGGTCGGCCTCAACCATGCACAGGCGCTCGCCATGATCGAGGGCCACGGTGAAAGGCATGGCCATAAGATTGCGGGCGTTGGTTTCAGACAGGCGTTGGGGCGTAAACTGTGTTTGCTGGTCGTTCCATAATTGGCGATCAATCGTTTCGCCCTCCTTCTTTGACCTACTCTTTATATAGGGAACATAGGCCGTGTGGTCGGCGGCAAAGTGGTAGCGCCCCTCTTCGTTGGTAACAATCACGCTGTCGGGCATATGGGCCACAAAACGGTAGGCCAAGCCATCGTCGTACATACGAAATTGCACATCGTAGCCCTTCAGTTGAAGGGTGAGCGCGTTGTATTGGTCGCGCACGGTGGCACGGCGGTAGAGGGGCGAACTAATGGTGGCATCGGTCTTCTGTCGGCGCACCTTGGCACGTTGAGTGTTATGTCCCCATGTACCCTTGCCCACTATATGCATGGCAATGGCCGAAGGAGCCAACACCTGTTGATGCGGTGTGCTGAGGGTGAAAGTGGTGGTGGCACCTGTAGAGATAACGCTACGCAGGCGACCATCGGGCGAGGTCAAAGTATAATCGGTGGCCGAGGCGCTGAGGGCCATAGCCAGCATAAGGGTGGTAAGCAATGTGCGGTTCATAGGCGGTGTACGTTTCATCATGAATAATAAAAAGGAAAATTAAAACGTAAAGTCGCACACGATGGGATAGTGGTCAGAAACATAAGGCACGCCATAGTTGGGCTCGTCGTGGGTGACAAAGCGTAGAGGCTGAGCATTACGATAGAATATGTGGTCGATGTTGTTTGGCCACGCGCGGTGTTGGGTGCTTTGCCATCCGTTAAAGCTGCTGTGGGCATCGGTAATGGGGCTCATTTCGCGAGCACTCCACATCCACTGGTAGAAGGGCAACAGGCTGTTACGGCGCGGAGCACGTAGCTGCCAGGCGGCGTTCATATCGCCCGTTACAAACAGGGGAGCCTTTTCGCCTGCAATGGCTTTCATACGGTCGACGATAAGTTGGGCACACTTCATGCGCGCCGAGTCGTCAAGCTTATCGCGCTTATAAGGCATGTGAGTGGTGAGGAAAAAGAACTGTCGGCCCGTTTGTTTATCTTTCAGTTTCACCCAAATGGCGGCACGAATGTTGCCGCGGTCGGTGGTTTCAAACGAGTAGCCAGGGTGTTCATACTTTTCGGTGAGCCAAAAATAGCCCCACTTCTTCATCTCATATTTATCTGTTTTGAAGAACACCATGATGCGTCCCGACTTCTTCTCGGTAACCTCGCCACCTAAGGGTATGCGTAGGTAGGTATAGTCGGGCAGCGTAGCAATAACCTGTTCATACTGTGGGCCACGCGGTTCTTGCATACCTATCACATCGGGCTGAACGTGATGGATAACATCGGCACAAGGTTGGCAACGGCTCTTCCAAGAGATGATGCCTGTGTCTTTAGGAGTGTCAAAACGAATGTTGAACGACATTACCTTGAGGTTTGTCGTCTGGGCCGATGCCACTGTAGCAATGGCTAACAGGGCCGTGGCCAAAAGTTTTCTCATCGTCGTCATAAAGCTATCAATAAATTATGCGGTTTGTCTTTAGTTATATTCGTATGTACCTTATTTATCCTTAGGCATACAAACTTACTCAACCGCACGCCCCACTTTTCAGCATTTTTAACAATGCGAACAAGCGAGACTCGTTATTCGTTTCTTTATGACGGCAAAAGTAGAAAGGGGAGGTTACAAGAAGGTTACCATGCCATTACAAGTGTGTAAAATGTGCAACAGGCAACCCTCTGATAACAATTAGTTAACAAGGGAGAGGAATGTGGCTAATGCCACACCACCTCGGTGAGCGCTTCGGGGGCAAAGAGGTCTTGGGCCACGGCTTGCACGTCGGCGGCGGTGATGGCGTCGATGGCATCGAGCACGCGCTGCACGTTTTTCAACTTGCCTTGGTGCAAGAACAGTTTGGCCATATCGAGGGCGTAGCTTTCATGACCATCGCTGGCCACCGCCACCTGTCCCTTCATTTGCTGCTTGGCGGCACGCAGTTGGGCCGAGGTGAGAGGGGCAGCCATCAATCGGTCGAGCTCGCGGCGCACCAGTCGGCGGCAGCGCGACACATCGTGGGGGTCGCAACCAAAATATACGCCCCACACGCCGGTATCTGAATAGGTGATGAAGAAGCTCTCAACGGTATAAACCAGGGCATGGCGCTCGCGTAACGACAGGTTCAGCCTTGCCGACATGCCTGGGCCACCCAGCAGATTGGTAACCAGCGCCAAGGTCATGCGGCGCGGGTGGTTCAGGCCATAGGCGCGGGTGCCCAAGATAACGTGGCACTGGTGGGTGTCTTTATCTTCGGCCTCGTGTCGAGGGTTATAGGCGGGCAGCACGGGCAACTGGCCAAAGGATGGGGGTGGCGGCAAGAGGGCATCAACGGCTACCGTTCCGCCAGCCGTGAGCACGGGCATGGGACAACCGTGCGCCTTGCTGAGCAGACGCACCAGTCGGGCAAAGCTGATATTACCATAGGCAAAGAACACGGCGCGCTCAGGCTGATACAGGCGCTGTCGGAAGGCCATGAGCTGCTGGTGGGTGTAGGCACGAATGGTGTCGGGCTGACCCAGCGTGCTATGCCCAAGGGCGTGCCCTTCAAACAACAGGTGCTCGAGCTGGTCGTAGATAAGGTCGGCAGGCGTGTCGTTATAACCTTCTATCTCGTCGCATATCACCTCTACCTCTTTATCCATCTCGGCCTGTGGGCAGGTGCTATGAAACACCATGTCGGTGAGCAGGTCGACGGCGCGCGGCGTATATTCGCACAACACGGCGGCATGATACACGGTGGCATCTTTGTTGGTGTAGGCGTTCAGGTCACCCCCTACCCGCTCGAGATAGTTGATGACGGCTGTCGACGTGCGACGCTCGGTGCCCTTAAACGACATGTGCTCGTTATAGTGGGCCATGCCCTCTTCGTCGGGGCGCTCGTCGCGGGCACCCACCTTCAGGGCGTAGCCACAATACATTACGTGCGAGGCCGACTGGCAGTGTACCACACGCAAGCCATTCGCTAATTGGCAGAAATGGTATGGGTTGTATGCTGGTGTCATTTTTTTCTTCTTAGATTAATTGAACTTTTGCAAGTTCAGAAGTTAATGGAATTTAAGAAGTTAACACTCCCTTTGGTCGTTCAAGAAGTTAACAGACAATAGTTTTTGTGCTCAAGCAACAGGGCATATGTCCGTTATCTTCCCTCGCGAAGCGAGTTAACTTCCTTTTAACTCCTAATAACTTCCTTTACACGAAAGCTCAATAAATAACATTTACAGGATGCAAAAATACGAAAAAAGTCTTTGTCATGTCGCAAAATATTGAGATATTTGCAAGCGTCGAATTTTAATTTGTTTGACACAACATCAACATCAATATATCACTATGCGAAAAGTAATTGGCATTGGCGAGACAATGCTCGACATTATTTTTAAGGACAACAAACCCATCGAGGCAGTGCCAGGAGGCTCTACCTTCAATGCTATCGTATCGTTAGGAAGGGCTGGCGTGCCCACCACCTTCTTTGCCGAAACGGGCAACGACCGCGTGGGCGAACATATTGTGCAATTTCTAAAAGACAATGGCGTTGACGCCAACAACGTGAAGGCGAACCAAGGCAGCAAGTCGCCTGTGTCGCTGGCTTTCTTGAACGAAAAGAACGAGGCCGACTATGTGTTCTACCGCGACACGCCACACGAACATCTCGACTTCGACTATCCTGAAATTCAGCCCGACGACATTGTGCTCTTTGGCTCATTCTACGCCGTAAACCCAGTGGTAAGGCCACAGGTGTCGGCACTGCTCGAATATGCACGCTCAAAGGGCGCCATCTTGTTTTACGATGTTAACTATAGGCCCTCGCACTGCAACGACGTGATGCGCGTGACGCCCAACCTGATTGAAAACCTGGAGATGGCCGACATGGTGCGCGGCAGCCACGACGACTTTAAAATATTGTATCGCACCGACGATGCCGACAAAACCTACAAGGCGCAGATATCGTTCTACTGCAAACGCTTTATCTACACCGATGGCGCGGGCCCTGTAACGGTGTTCTCTGATGGCCCGTGGCGCAAGCAATATGACACGCCCAAAACCGAAACGGTGAGCACCATTGGCGCGGGCGACAACTTTAACGCTGGCCTGCTATTTGCCATGATAAAGCAGGGCATAACGCGTGCCGACCTTGACCGCGGCCTGACCGAAACGCAATGGGATGAGATGATACACTATGCCCAACTGTTCTCGGCCGATAGCTGCAAAGACATTTTTAATTATGTCTCAAAAGATTTTGGAGAAAAGATAAGAAAATAAAAACCAGCCAAAAGTCTCCAAGGCTTAGAGAGGCCTATAAAGGCTTAGAAAGGCTTAGTTAAAACCAACAATATGCAAACAATTACAACAAGCACCTACTATGTAGGCGTAAACGACCGCAACAAGGCTCTGTTTGAGGGCCTGTGGCCACTGCCCGACGGCGTGAGCTACAACTCATACCTCATTGTTGACGAAAAGGTATGCCTCATCGACACCGTCGAGGCCGACTTCTTTGCTCAGTATCTTGAAAACATTAAAGAGGTGATAGGCAACCGACCTATCGACTATGTGGTGGTGAACCACATGGAGCCCGACCACAGTGGCTCGCTGGCGCTGCTGAAGCAATACTACCCCGACGTTCAGGTCATAGGCAACAAGAAAACCTTTGGCATGATGCAAGGCTTTTACCACATCAGCGGAAACGATATTGAGGTGAAAAACGCCGACACGCTGTCGCTGGGACAGCACACCCTGCGCTTTACACTCACACCTATGGTGCACTGGCCCGAAACCATGATGACACTCGACGAAACCACGCACACGCTGTTTGCGGGCGACGCCTTTGGCTGCTTCGGAGCACTGAATGGTGGCGTGATTGACAACGACATTTGCTGCGACACCTTCTGGATGGAGATGACGCGCTATTATAGCAACATTGTGGGCAAATATGGCACGCCTGTGCAGAACGCACTGAAGAAGTTGGCAGGCGTACAGATCGACTACATCTGCTCTACCCACGGCCCCGTATGGCACCAGTATGTAGAGCGTGTGGTGGGCATATACGACCGCCTGTCGCGCTACGAGGCCGAGCCTGGCCTGGTGATATGCTACGGCACCATGTATGGCAACACCGAACGCATGGCCGAGGTGATAGCCCAGGCTGCCAGCAAAGCTGGCGTGAAAAACATTGTGCTGTATAACGTATCAAAAACGCACCACTCGTACATCTTGCGCGACGTGTTCCGCTACAAAGGCCTCATCGTGGGTGCTCCCACCTATAACAACGGCCTGTATCACGAGATGGACGTGCTGCTGGAAGAACTGGCCAACCGCGACATTAAAAACCGTCTCCTGAGCTGGTTTGGTAGCCACGCATGGGCCAGCAAGGCTGTGGCCAAGATAGGCGAATGGAACGAAACACGCCTACACTACACTCCTGTAGGCACACCCGTTGACATGAAACAGGGCATGAGCAACGAGGTAAGACAGCAATGCCAAGCATTGGGCGAAGCTATGGCTGCCGCACTGAAGGCGTAAGACAAAGCGCTGAAGGCATAAGAACAAAGAAAGAGGCCTCACTAAGCCCTTCTACAATCCTCCTCAGTCAATGGCTTAGGAAGGCATAGAAAGGCTTAGTGAGGCCTATCTTATAATTGCTTAAAAGGCTTAGTGAGGCCTATCTTTTGCAACACTCTATCACTTTCTAACCTTTACCACCTTATCGCCGCTCTTCACGATATAGGTTCCGCGCGGAGCCTTATCAAGCGAGGTGCCTACCTTTATGCCCTGAAGGGTATAAACGGCGGGGGCTGCATTGCTGGCAGAGGTTATATTGTGTATGCCAGCAGTGGTAACATCGGCATAGGCTGTGGTCTCAATCTTTCCTACAGGGATGAAGAACGACGCCATATCATACTCGTACGACACCTGTTTAGCCTCAGCACCATTGTGGGCAGCGTCGTAGGTAAAGATGGTCAGTCCACCCTGTGTGAGCGGATAACCTTTGTAGGTGAGCATGTTGGTAGCATCAATGTTTTCAGTATCAGTAGCGGGTGCCGTCACGTCGAATACCGACTGCTTAGCATAGCTGTCATAGTCGTCATCGTCGCCTTCATCACCACCCTCAGGTTCGGGCATCTCATAGCCTAAGTCGGCCGTGAGGTTGTCGTGTTCATCATACTTCACCACCTCGACAAAGGCCGAGGCGATCTCGTCGTCCGTAAACTTTTCATCGCCATCAAAGTCGCCATAAAGCTTATATTCAATGTCGAAGCTGCCGTTATCGTCGGTATAGGTCACGGTATACTGTTCTTTGCACAAGATGCTATAAGGCTGGCCATCGTCGTCGTAATCGTTGAAGGTATAAACCTGATTTTCATCATAACCACCATCGGGGGTGTAGGTCAGGGTTAACGTGCCATTGTCGGCACCCGTCTCGTCGCAAATGGTGGCGCTCAGCAGATAGTTGCCGTAGGACATCCAGTTGGTTTGCGGGTCGCTTTCATATTCTTTGGCCACCTGTCCGTTAGTTTCCTTCCATTTCAGGTTCTTATAATACTGATCTACCACCCATTCCAGTTCAGAGAAGTCGTTGTAGTCCAGCTTCTCATATTTAAAGCTGTTCACCTGTTTGGTGGCAGGGTCGATGGTGTTGGTCGAGCGAACAATGGTTTCCCATTCGCCTTGGTAGGGCTGACTGATTTCCATCGACAAGATGTTGTTGTCGGCATCGCGAGTGTAAACATACTTGTTAGCTTGAGAAGAGAGCTCCCACTTCTTCGACAGTTCATTCCATGAAGAGATCGCATAATAGGTGAGCAAATTGGGCTGAATGGCATCGTAGGTGCGCTCGGTCTTCTGATAGCCCGTATATTCGGTACCATCGAGCGAGTTATACACTTCTTGCTTGTTCCACTTGCCATTGTTGTCGTAAGTTAAGTCTACGCGATAGTATTCTTTGTTGGTAATGCCACCTTCTGTTGAGGTGCTTTCCTGAAACTGCTGGCACATCTGTGCCTTGTCGTTATACTTGAAAGAATATTTTGTATCGAGGTCCCAATCGCCCGTGTCTTCGTTTATCACATACGATGTTTGCTCAGAGGGTAACCACACCTTGGCATCGGCAGCGGCGCGAGCCTTCTTCATGGCGCGAGCCTTCAGGCGCTGCATGGTGGCGGTGCGGCGAGCGGTAAGGATGTCGTTGTTAGCAAAACGTGAGGTTGTAAGGCTCTTGGTGCCAGGCAGGGTGTAGATGGCGAGAGCGTTTGGCTTCATCACCACCGATGCGTGCTTCGCGCCCAACTTATGTTTCAAGGTTGTGTTCAGCGCCTGTGCTTTTACGGCCGAAGCGGTTACTGCCATTAGGGCAGCCATCAAAAGTGTAGAATTTTTCATAAGCAATATGTTTTATATTTTTTGTTATCTCTCTTTTTTGGTTTGTATTTCTCTTTATTTATCTCTCTGTTTTTAAGTCTTTTATTTCTCTTTGTCAAATAAAAGAGGGGTACATCATTAAATGATATGTTGCAAAAGTAGGCATTAATTTTGAAACTGTCAAGAAAAAGAACAAAATTATTACAAATCGTCACAAATATTTTCCATTTGCTTACAGTTAAAGTTATTAAACCGTTAAGTGATGGTGTTGATGTATTGAAAAACCCGTTCAGTTATCGTTGCCTAACCCCACAATCAGCCCCTATTTACCTGCATTAAACGAAAAATAACAGTGGCGAAGCGGTGCAAGTGATTTATTTTCACTAACTTTGCACCCGATTATTTTTTATACGAGTTTCGCAGGGCGAAGCGTGCTGGTGCTGGCAGACGAAAAACATCAGGCGAAACAAAAAAACACGAAAGATTGAAGACATTTGAAGAATTAGGCGTAAACGAAGAGATTCGACGCGCCATTACCGAGCTGGGCTTTGAACATCCCATGCCCGTACAAGAAGAAGTGATACCGTACCTGCTGGGGCACGGTAACGATGTTATTGCCTTGGCACAAACAGGAACAGGAAAAACAGCCGCCTTTGGCATACCTTTGCTGCAACGCATCGACCCCACACAACGACACACACAGGCTATCGTGCTCAGCCCTACGCGTGAGCTCTGCCTGCAGATTGCCGACGACCTGAAAGACTTTTCAAAATATATTCGTGGCGTAAACGTGGTGGCCGTATATGGCGGCACCAGCATCGTTGACCAAATTCATACCCTGAAACATGGCGCACAGATTATTGTGGCTACACCAGGCCGACTGATTGACCTGATGAACCGTGGCGTGGCAAAGCTCGACGCCGTAGAAAACGTGGTGCTCGACGAGGCCGACGAGATGCTAAACATGGGCTTTGCCGACTCTATCAACGCCATCTTTGAAGGCGTGCCCGCCGACCGCAACACCCTACTCTTCTCGGCCACCATGAGCCGCGAGATAGAACGCATTGCCAAGAGCTATCTGCACGACTTTAAAGAAATTGTGGTGGGCTCGCGCAACGAGGGCGCCGAGAGCGTAAACCACATCTACTATATGGTGAACGCAAAGGATAAATATCTGGCACTGAAACGTATCGTCGACTACTATCCGCGCATCTTCGCCATCATTTTCTGCCGTACAAAGAAAGAAACGCAAGAGGTGGCCGACAAGCTGATACGCGATGGATATAATGCCGAGTCGTTACACGGCGACCTGTCGCAGCAACAACGCGATCTCACCATGCAGAAGTTTCGTCAGCACCTCACACAGCTGTTAGTGGCTACCGATGTGGCGGCCCGCGGACTGGATGTTGATGACTTGACACACGTGATAAACTATGGCCTGCCCGACGACATTGAGAGCTACACACACCGCTCGGGACGTACAGGCCGCGCTGGCAAGAAAGGCACCTCAATCAGCATCATACACTCACGCGAAAAGCGCAAGGTGCGCGACATTGAGCGCGAGATAGGCAAAGACTTTGTTGACGGCACTCTGCCTACCCCCAAAGAAATTTGTACCAAACAGCTGTATAAAGCCATTGACGAGATTGAGAAGGCCGATGTTGATGAAGACGAGATAGCCCCCTTCATGGAGGATATTAACCGCCACTTCGAATATGTTGACAAAGAAGATATCTTAAAGAAGATTGTAAGCCTCGAGTTTGGACGCTTTTTAAAATATTATGCCGACGCACCCGAGATACTGAAGCCCACCAACGATCGCGCCACACGCAACGCCGAGGGAAGAGGCAAGGGCGGCACCACCACCCGACAGCGCGGACCGCGCAAGGCCGAGGCTGGCTTTAAGCGCCTGTTCATCAACCTGGGCAAGAACGATGGCTTCTATCCAGGCGAGGTGATGCAGTTTATCAACCGCCACGTTGACGGACGCCAAGAGGTGGGACACATCGACCTGCTGAGCAAGTTTGCTTACATCGAGGTGCCCGAACAAGACGCCCAAAAGGTAATGAACGCTCTCGACGGTGCCACCTACCGAGGCCGTAGCGTGCGCTGTAACGACGCCGACAGCCGTGCAGGTGGAAATACCCGCTCGGCAGGCAAAGAAGGCCGCAGAAGCGAAGGAAAGGGCCATAATGGCGACACAATGGGCCGTAAAGGCGAAGGAAAAGGCCGCCGAAGCCGCAACGCCTTCGACGATGATGCCGACAACGGCTTTGCTCGTTATGAGAAGAAGTCGAAGCGCAAGACCGACGCTCCCGCCTTCAAAGACAATGGTAAAAAAGACGATTGGAAACAGTTTTTTAACCACAACAACGCTCAGCTGAAAGGCGAAGAACCCGACTTCAGCGAAGAGGGATGGGCCAGACGACGTCCGAAGAAGAAATAAAGAAAAGAAAAAGATAAAGATAAAAAGATAAGATAAGAAAGAGCTAAGCCTTACTAAGCCAGCCTAAGCCTACCTAAGCCAAGGGGAAATTTCTCCAAGGGCTTAGAAAGGCTTAGTGCTTAGTAAGGCTTAGTGCTTAGAAAGGCTTAGCCAGCCTAATTGCTAAAAACCCGAAGCCTCCTTACCGATAGCTCGCTTAAAGCAAACATAATAGATCATGCCAGCCGTGGTAAGGCCCACTGGGAACCCCGACCACACACCTATGAGGCCATAGCCCAGATGTATGCCCATAAGCCAGCTCAGTGGCAACGAAACACAAAAATAGGCCACAAAGGCGCCATACATCATAGGCTTTACGTGCGAGATGCCGCGCAACGCATTGGCATAGGTATATTGTAGCGTGTCGCCAAACTGGTAGATGATGAGCGGAATAACGGTTTGCGCCACCAGCACGCTCACCTCGGCCGACGAGGTAAACCAATAGCTTATATGGTTACGCAGCAAAAAGATGGGCACACTAAGCACCAGGGCGATAGACAGCACAATATGAAAGCCCGCTGTAGCCGTTTGCCGCACAGCAACAAGGTCGTGCTGACCATGGAAAAAGCTCACACGCACAGCCACCGCCGATGCCATGCCGCTATGTAACAGATACAGCACCTGCGACACCGTGATTGACACCTGATGGGCTGCCAACGCTGTGGTGCCTATCCAGCCCACAAACAGGGCTGCCAGCGAGAACGACGCCGTCTCCATGCCCAGCTGTAGCGCTACGGGCCAACCCAAAGCGTTCAGGCGAACAAACATTTCGCGCTTCACGCTACCCTTTAGGCACGCATCGCGATAAACACGATACTTGCGAAGGGAGAAGAAGATGACGGCAAAGGCCACACACATCATCACACGCGAAAAGAGTGTAGAGATACCTGCACCCAGCAAGCCCATCTCAGGAAACGGGCCCAAGCCATAAATGAGCACGGCATTGCCCACAATGTTTAGCACATTGCCGCCCACAATAACATACATAGGGGTGCGGGTATGGGTGATGCCATCAAAAAACTGCTTGAAACAGTTGAACCAGCACATAAACGGCAACGACAAAATATTGACCAACAGGTAAGGATGCATCAGTGGCAGCAGTTCGGTGGGCTGGCCCATATAGTCAAGGCCCATATAAAAGGCCGTACACACCACCAGCATCAGGGCACACAGCACCGTATTGGCAGCCATGCTGTTACGCAATACATCGCCAATGGCCTCGTGCTCGCCGCGGCCATAATGGTTGCCCACAATGGGCGTAAGGCCATAGCTGAAGCCCATGGCAAAAATAACAACAAGGGTAAACATCACATTGACGAAGCTGGCGGCCGCCAACTCTTGCATACTGTGATGGCCAATCATCAGTGTATCGGCAAATCCTAACACTACAGTGCCCAACTGTCCCACAACAATAGGCACGCCCAAACGTACAAGGCATGAGTAATGAGTACGGGGGATAGAGGTAAAATAATTAGTCATACCGACAAAGATACTACTTTTCTATCAAACACACAAATTCAGCCCTCTTTTCACCCTATTTATGCTGAGCGGTTTAACCCCAATCGGTCGTTAGGGCTTGCACGTATTTTGTACAATTATTTGCTTTTGCCGTCACTGGCACCAAGGAAAAAACAGGGGTACGTTAGTTTTTTACAAATTATTGTTCAAAATATAAAAAAGACTTTCGGAAAAAAGGTTGTAATTTTGCAAGCAGAAAGAAAAAATATTTCAAACTTACAAAGCCTTGTTACCTCATCATTCAGTTCTTATAACGATTTAGATAAAACTATGAAACATATTCTCACTACACTGGCTCTCACACCCCTATTGGCTATACTGCCCACCACGGGCCAAGCTCAAAAGCACAATTTATACATAAACTATGCTGGCAGCTTTCAGATAAACAACGACTCGCGTGAAGGCAACTGGAGCTCGCGCTTCTATAACCGACATCTGCGCGTTGAAATGAAAGGGCATCTTACGGATAACCTGTATTACCGCTTTCGCCACCGACTGAACAAAAACGCTACTGCCATGGGTGGAGACGGCTTTGCCAAAGCCACCGACTATATGATGGTGGGCTGGAAGATAAACGAGCAATGGGCCATACAGGGTGGAAAGAAAAACCAGGCTTTGGGCTCATTCGAGTATGACGAGCCCACAGTGTTTGTCTACCAATTTTCTGATATCGAAGACAATGTTGACGGTTCAAAGGCTGCCATCAACTTGCTGTTCAACGCCACCCCCAACCAACAGTTTACGGCCGAGGTGTGCAACACCTACAACGGCAAGCTGGACGAAGAATTTGGCGCCGACGCCACCGTAACAAACGGAACAGGCGTAGCCTCTGCTTCGACCACCACGGCTTCTTCAGCTACAGCCACCCCCACCCTGGCCACTGAGAAGCTGGAAACCGCCAACACCCTTCTAAGCTACAACGTGGGCTGGAACGGCACCTTTTGTGACGGAAAGCTGCAAACACGATGGTCGTACACGCTGCGCACACAGGCCAAAAACAAATATAGCCGCTTTTTACGACTGGGCCAAAAGCTGAACCTGAGCAAGCTGCAATGGTACTTGGACTATAACATGACTTACGACGACCTCGACCGCATGGGCATAGCCACAAGAGAGGTAGCTGCCACACTCGACCCCACGGCCACAAACCTGCATGTGGGCAAGGTGCTGTACCAAGGATGTGTAACGAAGATGTTCTGGCAATGGGCCAACAACTGGAACCTGGTGCTGAAAGGCATGTACGAAACGGCCAGCCTAACAAAGAACGAGCAGTTTAAAAACTACCGAAAGGCGCTGGGATATGTAGGCAGCATTGAATATTATCCGGCACGCAAGCAACAACAAGACTTGCGCCTGTTCTTGGCATACACGGGCCGACAATATATTTATAGCACAAAGAGCCAACTGTCTGACTATAACACCAACCGCATTGAGTTGGGAATGATGTACAGGCTGAAACTGTTATAATTTATTGCTGTTTAACAGCCAAAGAAGAGGTTTATTTTACCACTACCTTCTTTCCATGATGTAGGTACAGTCCTGGGGCCGAAGGCTTCGACACACGCACACCCATGAGTGTGTACCAAGCATCGGAGGCCGACGCGTCAGATGGCAATGTCTGCCCTTCGCCATAAACACTCTCAATGCCATTTACCAACTCATTTGAGTGAGCAAACACCCAGTTAAGGCGAGCGGTGCTGTAGCTTTGAATACAGGTGATTTCGTGCGACCAGTCGGGCACAGTTTCATACTTCACATCATCGCCCAACAGCTGCAACTGTGCAATAAAACTCTCGGCGATAACTCGCACATCCGACCCCATAATTTTATCGGCCAAACCCATCACATTATATACTGGCGTGGTAGCAACATTATCGGCACTCATACCCTTAGGATTGGCAGCACAAGGCATGGCGGCTGCAAAATAGTGAGGATAGGTTGACAACAGTTTCCAGGTGCCTGTACCTCCCATCGATCCGCCAAATATATAGATGCGTGAGGGGTCGATACCTTCGGTTTGCACTGTAAAGTCGAGTAGCGCCTTCACATTTTTGGCCATGCCACCCCAACCTTTCGTACGGTCAGGACACTGTGGCACCACAAACACGGCCGACAGCTGCTGCTTAACCAAATAATGAGCTATCGAGTCAATGCCTGGTTCTGCCATCTGTGTGGTATTGTCAGTGCCACAACTCGACCCATCATGCAAGTATATCACCAATGCCTTACCTTCGCTGCCCTTACCCTCAATCGAGGCCTTACGATAACCTAACGTAGCGCCCGCAAAGTCGCGCTGCAAACCAATAAACGTTACTGCCTCGTCGTTAGCATCCTGGGCAAACGACTGAAAGGATAACAGCATGAATAAACATAATAACTGTATTCTCATAAAAAGCATTTTTATAATATGACCCTCAAAACAATAAAAAGTAAAATTCGGGAACCATTTTTTGCTTTTTACCTCACAAATCAAACTGTTTTTTACAAACGGTTTGCTTTTTACAAATTAACGTTCCATTTCATGGCACGTTTTTTATAAACAGAAAGCATGAAAAAGGCGCTACCTTTGCAACCGTAAACATTGAAACATTATAAAAAACACTAAACAATATGACCACTATGGCTGACGAAAAAAAAGCGGATGCGCAGCACAAAGGGTAGTGCATGGCATCCGCTTTTAATATTTAACTAATCAGTGATTAATCAGCCAACTTAGCCTTGATAAACTCGCGGTTCAGACGAGCGATGTTAGCAATCGACTCGTTCTTCGGGCACTCAGCCTCGCAAGCGCGGGTGTTGGTGCAGTTACCGAAGCCCAGCTCTTCCATCTTTGCAATCATTGCCTTGGCGCGGGTAGCGGCCTCGGGACGACCCTGTGGCAGCAGTGCCAGCTGGCTTACCTTAGAGCTTACGAACAGCATTGCTGAACCGTTCTTGCAGGCAGCAACGCAGCAGCCGCAACCGATACAGGTAGCGCAGTCCATAGCCTCGTCGGCATCTTCCTTCGGGATGAGGATGGCGTTAGCGTCCTGGGGCTGACCCGTGCGCACGCTTACATAGCCACCAGCCTGGATAATCTTATCGAAGGCAGAACGGTCTACCATGCAGTCTTTGATAACGGGGAAGGCTGCTGAACGCCAAGGCTCAACAGTGATTACGTCGCCATCGTTAAACTTACGCATGTAGAGCTGACAGGTAGTAGCACCTGAGTTGGGGCCATGGGGATGGCCGTTGATGTAGAGCGAGCACATACCGCAGATACCCTCGCGGCAGTCGTGGTCGAATACGAAAGGCTCTTTGCCTTCTTCAATGAGCTGCTCGTTCAGGATGTCGAGCATTTCAAGGAATGAGGTATCCGTAGGGATATCCTTCATTTCAAATGTGTCGAAATGGCCCTGTGCCTTAGGACCGTTCTGACGCCACACCTTCAGTGTGAATGATATGTTTGCCATTGTTTTTGTCTTTTTGAGTTGACGAGTTGACAAGTTGACGAGTTGACAAGGAGATTTGCATTTCTTATTGAAAAGCCACGCGCTCACTGGTTGCTCAATTTCTTTGACAAAGCCACGAGCATACGTATAATCTCATTATTCAACATCAGCAGGTCATCAAGTTCTTGATCTGATGCCAGCATCAGTTGCTTACTTATCAGCATCTGCGTTTCTAGTTCAGAAGCAGAGCCTAAAGCTGTACTAAGAAACCTTACGGTATCTTTTTCGTACAGGCGCCCATAGCCTTCAGCTATGTTAGAAGGGATAGAGACAGCTGCTCGTCGCATTTGCGATGTAATCCCGAAGATTTCGTCTTTAGGATAGCTGCTCGTTATCTCATAGAGGCGCTTTACCAGCAACATACTTTTTTGCCAAACAATCAGGTCTTTATGACTTTTCATCCTTGCTTGTCAATTTGTATCTCTCAACATTGTTATTATAATTGTTGGTTGTGACGGGTCAACGAGCACAACGTATAAATAGGAAGCTACGCCTGTTGTAAGAAAGGCAAATTTCCTCGTCTACTCGTCTACTCGTCACTTGTCAACTAAGAAAACTAGTTCTTATAGTTACGTGTCTGTACCTTGATTGCCTCATACTCGAGCGGCTCCTTGATGAGCTCGGGAGCGGTCTCGTCGTCGTTCTTGTATTCCCAGCAACCTACGTAGAAGAATTTCTCGTCGTCGCGCTGAGCCTCGCCCTCGGGAGTCTGATGCTCCTCGCGGAAGTGGCCACCGCATGACTCCTCGCGTGAGAGAGCGTCGTGAGCGATCAGCTCGCCCATGAGGATGAAGTCGCGCAAGTGGATAGCCTTGTCGAGCTCTACGTTCAAGCCTTCTTTCTCTCCAGGGATGAAGAGGTTGGTGTTGAACTCTTTGCGAATCTTCTGAATGAGCTTGATGCCCTCTTCCAGACCCTCTTTGGTACGACCCATACCTACGTGCTCCCACATTACGTGGCCCAGCTCCTTGTGGATAGAGTCGACAGAACGCTTACCCTTGATGTTCATCAGGCGGTCGATCTCAGCCTGTACGCCCTTCTCGGCAGCCTCAAACTCGGGACGGTCGGTGGGGATGTGGGGCCAGATAGCCTGGTCGGCCAAGTAGTTCTGAATGGTGTAAGGCAGCACGAAGTAACCATCGGCCAGACCCTGCATCAGAGCCGAAGCACCCAGACGGTTAGCACCGTGGTCAGAGAAGTTGCACTCGCCGATAGCGAACAGACCTGTGATAGAGGTCATGAGCTCGTAGTCAACCCAGATACCACCCATGGTGTAGTGGATAGCGGGGTAGATCATCATCGGGTTGTAATACTTCACGCCATTGATTTCGTTAGCCAGCTCGCCGGGGTTAACGTCGGTAATCTCCTCATACATATCGAAGAGGTTGCCGTAGCGCTGACGAATAACGTCGATGCCGAGGCGGTTGATTGACTCAGAGAAGTCGAGGAACACAGCCAGACCTGTGTTGTTTACGCCGTAGCCCTTGTCGCAACGCTCCTTGGCAGCACGTGAAGCCACGTCGCGGGGAACGAGGTTACCGAAGGCGGGATAGCGACGCTCCAAGTAGTAGTCGCGATCTTCTTCAGCAATGTCTGAGCCCTTCTTGGTGCCTGCCTGCAGTGCCTTAGCATCTTCAAGGTTCTTGGGCACCCAGATACGGCCGTCGTTACGCAACGACTCTGACATAAGGGTCAGCTTCGACTGCTTGTCGCCGTGTACGGGGATACAGGTGGGGTGAATCTGAACGTAGCAGGGGTTAGCAAAGTAAGCACCCTTACGGTAGCACTGAACGGCAGCTGTACAGTTGCAGCCCATAGCGTTGGTAGAAAGGAAATAAGTGTTGCCATAGCCACCAGTAGCAATTACTACAGCGTTGGCTGAGAAACGCTCGAGCTTACCGCTTACGAGGTTCTTGGCGATGATACCACGAGCGCGGCCATCAACGATAACCACGTCTTCCATCTCGTAACGTGTGTACAGCTGTACGCGGCCAGTGTTAACCTGCTTTGACAGGGCTGAATAAGCACCGAGCAGCAACTGCTGGCCTGTCTGACCCTTAGCATAGAAGGTACGTGACACCTGTGCACCACCGAATGAACGGTTAGCCAGCATACCACCATATTCGCGAGCGAAAGGAACGCCCTGGGCTACGCACTGGTCGATGATGCTGTTCGACACCTCTGCCAGACGATATACGTTAGCCTCACGAGCACGATAGTCGCCACCCTTTACTGTATCGTAGAACAGGCGATAGACAGAGTCGCCGTCGTTCTGATAGTTCTTGGCAGCGTTAATACCACCCTGTGCAGCGATAGAGTGTGCACGGCGGGGTGAGTCCTGAATACAGAAGTTAAGCACGCGGAAGCCCATCTCGCCGAGGCTGGCAGCAGCGCTGGCACCAGCCAGACCTGTACCTACCACAATCACGTCGAGCTTCAGTTTGTTCTTGGGGTTCACCAAACGCTGGTGAGCTTTATAGTTGGTCCACTTCTCGGCCACGGGGCCTTCGGGGATTCTTGAATTAATTGTCTTAGCCATAATATTGAATTATGATTTTTGAATGTTGATGTTTGAATTAGCAGCAGCCGCAAAGGTTCTTAACGGCAAACACTACTACTACCACGAGGAAGCCCAGGATGAGCAGGGTTGAATAAACCTGACCAATAACCTTCCAACGGTTGAACCATACCTTACCGTTCCAGCCAAAGGTCTGCATAGCGCTCCAGAAGCCGTGGGTGAGGTGGAACCACAGTGCTACGAGCCACACGATGTAGAGGACAACGAACAAGGGGTTGCTGAAGGTTTGCTGAATCCAGCCATAGCCGTCAGCAGGTGCGCACACGCCCTCAAAGCCTACGAGCTCGGCAAACATCATGTTGTACCAGAAGTTCCAGAAGTGGAGCAGAAGGCCAACGAGAACGATAATGCCAAGAACGAGCATGTTCTGCGATGCCCACTCTACACCAGCGGGTTTAGCCACAACAGCATAGCGCTCTGAACCACGAGCGGCACGGTTCTGCATCGTCAGCCAGAAGGCGTAAACGATGTGGAGCACGGCCAAAGCAGCCAGTCCGAGGGTTGCTACTACGGCATACCAATGTGCGCCGAGGGCTCCACAAATCATGTTGTAAGCTTCGCCTGAGAACAGGGCTACAACGTTCATTGACATGTGGAATGTCAAGAATAGAATAAGGGCAACGCCGGTTACCGACATCACTACTTTTCTACCGATAGTTGAATTGATTAACCACATAAATGATTGAAATTTAATTATTTAACTGTTAGAAATATTTGTCCTTTATCATCAAGGGGCGGTCAACGCATAAAGAAAGAACCCGCCCAATACCCTATATTAGGTATCGTGCGCGCTCATTTAGACTGCAAAAATACTATATTTTGATGATAAAACAAACTATTTTAGGGCAAAAATCAATTTTATTTCTTAATTTTGCCACACAATATTTTTTATGTAATGGATTTATTTTACGACGTCATTGTCATCGGAGGCGGGCACGCCGGTTGTGAAGCCGCTACAGCAGCCGCAAACATGGGCGCTAAGACGTGCCTCGTAACGATGGACATGAACAAAATAGCGCAGATGAGCTGCAACCCCGCCGTGGGCGGTATCGCCAAAGGACAGATTGTACGCGAAATCGACGCGCTGGGCGGACAGATGGGCATCGTGACCGATGCCACCGCCATACAGTTTCGCATGCTGAACCGAGGCAAAGGGCCTGCCGTATGGAGCCCCCGCGCACAGTGCGACCGCGGCAAGTTTATATGGCAGTGGCGCACACTGCTCGACAACACACCCAACCTCGACATCTGGCAAGACCAGGCCGACGAGCTCATCGTTGAAAACGGCGAGGCCAAAGGCGTGCGCACCGTATGGGGCGTAACCTTGCACGCCCGCTGCACCATCATCACAGCAGGAACATTCTTGAACGGACTGATGCATATAGGACGCCGACAGGTAGAGGGTGGCCGCTGTGCCGAACCTGCCGTGCATCATCTCACCGAGAGCATCACACAACACGGCATCAGGTCGTATCGCATGAAAACGGGAACTCCCGTGCGCATCGACCGACGCAGCGTTCATTTTGAAGACATGGAGGAGCAGCCTGGCGAGACCGACTTCCACCAGTTCTCGTTCATGGCTCCGCACCGCGTTCTGAAACAACTGCCGTGCTGGACTTGCAACACCAACCCCGAGGTACATAGCACGCTGATGGCCGCCATCGCCGACTCGCCACTCTACAACGGACAAATCAAGAGCACCGGCCCACGCTACTGCCCCAGCATCGAGACAAAGCTCACCACTTTTCCCGATAAGCAGCAGCACCCGCTGTTCCTGGAACCCGAGGGCGAAGATACCAACGAGATGTATCTAAACGGCTTCTCGTCGAGCATGCCCATGGAGGTGCAACTGGCAGCCTTACGCAAGATACCTGCGCTGCGCGATGCAAAAATCTATCGTCCAGGCTACGCCATCGAGTACGATTACTTCGACCCCACACAGCTCAACCCCTCACTCGAGTCGAAACTGGTGAACGGACTATTCTTCGCCGGACAGGTAAACGGCACCACAGGCTACGAAGAGGCGGGCGGACAGGGCACCGTGGCGGGCATTAACGCCGCACTGCGTTGCGCAGGCAGCGAACCTTTCGTGATGAAACGCGACGAGAGCTACATCGGCGTCTTGGTCGACGACCTCACCACAAAGGGCGTTGACGAGCCATACCGTATGTTTACATCGCGAGCCGAATATCGCATCTTGCTGCGACAAGACGATGCCGATGCCCGACTTACCGAGCGCAGCTACCGCTTAGGACTGGCCTCGCGCCAACGCTACGACTGGTGGCTGCAGAAAAAGGAATACACCGACCGCCTCACAGCGTTCTGCCGAAACACATCGGTAAAACCATCAGAGGTGAACGGAGCACTGGAGCAACTGGGCACCACGCCGCTGCGCGAAGGATGTAAGGTGGCCGACCTCATCGCTCGCCCACAACTCACGCTGCAAGCGCTGGCCAACATTCTGCCCGCACTGAAAGAGCAGGTAGAGATGTCGCCCAACCGCAAAGAGGAAATTGCCGAGTCGACAGAGATTGGCATCAAATATGACGGATACATCAAACGCGAACGTCTCATCGCCGATAAGATGCACCGCTTAGAGAACATCCGCATCAAGGGGCACTTCAATTATGCCGAACTGCACGAGATCTCAACCGAGGGCCGACAAAAGCTTACCGCCATCAATCCTGAAACGCTGGCTCAGGCCAGTCGCATCCCTGGCGTATCACCCAGCGACATCAACGTGCTGCTGGTGCTCATGCACAGATAGCAAACGCAACAAGCAAAGCCTAACACCAGCCACAGCATAAAAAAGTCATCACTCTCCCTCGGCATAGAAAAGCTTAGAAAGGCTTATAAAGGCTTAGCCACAAAACAAACAAAACATCATCAAACAAAACAATAAAATGAAAGAAAACAACGAACTGTTACTGAAAAACCTGCGTTGCATCCCCGACTGGCCTATCAAGGGCGTTAACTTCCGCGATGTAACCACGCTCTTTAAAAGTGCTGAGTGCTTGAAAGAGATCAACCGCGAAATGTACGAACTCTACAAAGACAAGGGCATCACAAAAATCGTGGGCATCGAGTCACGTGGCTTCGTCATGTCATCGGCATTGGCCCTCGAACTGGGCGCTGGCGTTGTGCTCTGTCGCAAACCAGGAAAGCTGCCTTGCGAAACTATCCAAGAAAGCTACGCTAAAGAGTATGGCATCGACACCATCGAAATTCATAAGGATGCCATCAACGAGGACGACGTCATCTTGCTGCACGACGACCTCCTCGCAACTGGTGGCACGATGAAAGCGGCCTGCAACTTGGTTAAGAAGTTTAAGCCTAAAAAGGTTTACTGCAACTTCATCATCGAACTGGTGAACGAGAACCTGAACGGACGCGAAGGCTTCGACGAAGACATCGAGATAACATCGCTTATTAAGATCTAAAATCAACCATCTTTCCGAGGTGGTGGGCTGAACAAAAAAAGCCCAATAACCCGAAACAACGAAAGGGCAACAAAAACAAACGTTACACACCATTGCGTAAGAAAGTGGGTAAGAAAGCAACGTTGTTTCTGTTGTCCTTTTATTGTTCACCACGACAGGGTATCGCGCCCCGTCTCGCCTTAACATAAACGTCCAAACACGCTAAAGCGAACAACCGCTTTACCGATTAAATGGCCGCTTATTCCCCACTCCATCTACAAACAAAAGGGTTATAGTTTCACGTGAAACTTTAAACAACAAACAATCTCTAATTTAAAGAGTTACGCTATATGACAAAAGAAGAAAATGAAGCACGCCTGGCACGCCTAAAGAGCATCGTAGCCAGTATGCCTGAGAAGCCAGGCAGCTACCAATACTATGATGCCGACCACACCATTATCTATGTGGGCAAGGCTAAGAATTTGAAGCGCCGCGTGTCGTCATATTTTCATCGAGAGGTTGACCGTTACAAGACCAAAGTGCTGGTTTCAAAAATACACGATATCAGCTACACCGTGGTCAATACTGAGGAAGATGCACTACTGCTCGAGAACAGTCTCATCAAGAAATATAACCCCCGTTATAACGTCTTGCTAAAAGACGGAAAGACCTACCCCAGCATCTGCGTTACCAACGAATTTTTCCCCCGAATATTCAAGACACGACACATCAGCAAAAGCTTCGGAACCTACTATGGGCCGTATAGCCACCCCGCCAGTATGTATGCCGTGCTCGACCTGATCAAGAAGCTTTATAAGCCCCGCACATGCCACCTTCCGCTTTCGCCCGAAGCCATCGGGAAAGGGCAGTTTAAGCCCTGTCTCGAATACCATATTCACAACTGTATGGGGCCATGCGTAGGCCGTCAAAGCTACGACGAGTATCAGGAAAATATGCGTCAGGCACGCGAAATATTAAAAGGAAACACCCGCCAACTGCGCGATCTTTTGTATCAAAATATGCAGCGATTGGCCGAAAATCTTGAGTTTGAGGCCGCCGAACGTGTTAAACAAAAGTATATACTTATCGAAAATTATTGCGCCAAAAGCGAGGTGGTGAGCCACACCATCACCGATGTCGACGTCTTCACCATCACCGACGACGACAGCCGAAACCACGCTTTTATCAACTTCCTTCACGTGAAAAATGGCGCCATCTGCCAGAGCTTCACCTACGAATATAAGCGCAAGCTCGATGAAACCGATCAAGAACTTTTGCTCACCGCCATACCCGAAATACGCGAGCGTTTTCATAGCACAGCACGCGAAATAATAGTGCCCTTCGACATCGACTGGGCACTGAAAGATGCGCAGTTCTTCGTGCCCCAACGCGGCGATAAAAAGCACCTTTTAGAGCTATCCGAGATGAACTGCCGCCAGTATAAGTTCGACCGTCTGAAACAGGCTGAAAAGCTCAATCCCGAGCAAAAGCAAACGCGATTGATGAAAGAATTGCAGCAAAAGTTGGGCATGGAAAAGATGCCTTATACCATCGAATGTTTCGACAATTCAAACATATCGGGCACCGATGCCGTGGCGGGTTGCGTGGTGTTTAAAGCCCTAAAACCCGCCCGAAAAGAGTATCGCAAATACAATATCAAGACCGTGGTGGGGCCCGACGACTACGCCTCAATGCAAGAGGTGGTGCGACGCCGATACACACGCATGATAGAAGAAGGCACACCCCTGCCCGACCTTATCATTACCGACGGTGGAAAGGGACAAATGGAGGTGGTGCGACAGGTGATAGAAGACGAACTGCACCTTTCTATCGCCATCGCAGGCTTGGCCAAAGACGACCGACATCGCACCAACGAACTGCTGTTTGGTTTTCCACCCAAGGTGGTGGGCATGAAGACTGATAGCGAACTCTTCCACATTCTAACGCACATTCAAGACGAGGTACACCGCTACGCCATCACCTTTCACCGCGACAAACGCTCAAAACACGCCCTACACAGCGAGCTCGACGACATCAGCGGCATAGGTCCAAAAACGCGCGACCTGTTGCTCAACACCTTTAAAACGGTAAAACGTATGCGCGAGGCAAGCCTCGAAACCCTACAACAGGCTATCGGCAAGAGCAAAGGAGCCTTGCTTTACCTCCATTTCCACCCCGAAAACGCTTCTGCCGAATAAGCAAACACGAAAATATAAGGCTATAAACAAGGCCATATCGCCCTTTTTGCGTATCTTTGTAAACAGCTAAACAACGTGTAACCTCACAACATTAATTAAACATGCGATTAGTGATACAACGTGTAACCCATGCATCAGTTACAATAGAAGGAAAAGTGAAGTCGGCCATTGGCCCTGGACTGCTCATCTTGGTAGGCGTAGAGAGCGCCGACACCACCGAAGACGTCGACTGGTTGGTGCGCAAAGTGGCTGCCCTCCGTATCTTCGACGACGAGCAAGGCGTCATGAACCGCTCGGTGCAAGACATCAATGGCGAAGCCCTCGTGGTGAGCCAATTTACACTCTTTGCTTCAACAAAGAAAGGCAACCGCCCATCATGGCTGAAGGCTGCCCCGCACAACATCTCCGTACCCCTCTACGAAGCCTTCTGCCAGCGTCTTTCCCAGGCCATGGGCAAACCTGTAGGCACGGGCGAATTCGGCGCTGACATGAAGGTAGAATTGCTCAACGATGGTCCTGTAACTATCCTCATGGACACGAAGAACAAGGAGTGAAGAGAGTGAAAAGTGAAAAGTGAAAAGTGAAAAATCCAATAGCCCTAGCTAATTATTCCCCTCTCCTATGGGAGGGGCAGCCGCGAAACGGTGCGAGGGTGAGACTTAAAAAAATCAAAAATAATGACAATACGCGAAGCACAACAGGCCGTAGACCATTGGATAAAGACCTATGGTGTGCGTTATTTCTCAGAGCTTACCAATATGGCGTGCCTCACCGAAGAGGTGGGCGAACTGGCCCGCGTAATGGCGCGCCGTTATGGCGATCAGAGCTTCAAGGCGGGCGAAAAGCAAGACCCTGCTGAAGAGATGGCCGACATACTGTGGGTGCTCATGGCCTTGGCCAATCAAACGGGTGTCGACCTCACCGAGGCGCTACAAAAAAGCATCGAAAAGAAGACCCAACGCGATGCCACAAGGCATAAAGAAAACCCTAAGCTGCAAAGCTAAAAGGGAAAAGGAGGGTAAGGCCATAAAGCCCCAAAAGACCTTATAAGACCCATAAGCCTCATAGGCCCTATAAGCCCCATAAGACCTATAAGACCCATAAGCCCCATACCCCCATAACCCCACCCCAAAGAAAACAAATAACATAACCAAAAAATAGGAGAACAAAATTATGTCTATCACACAGAACATCGAGCCCAACAAGCTCAACATCGAGGCTGGAGCAGCCCCTAAGACAAGCAAGATTGAAGAGGCGTTCAGCAAGTATAACCTGAACATCGACGACAAGGCCGTGCAGGAAGCTGTGCGCACCATCATTGCCGAGAAAGTGCCTCAAAACGACACCATAGAGGTAAAGAAATTCCTTATGGGCAGCATCGAGCTCACCACACTGAAAACCACCGATAGCGACACCTCTGTCATGGCTTTCACCGAGCGTGTAAACGCCTTCGACGAGCAGTATCCCGACCTTCCTCACGTGGCCACCATCTGCGTGTATCCCTGCTTCGCCAGCATCGTGGCCGACACCCTCGAGGTTGAAGGCGTTGAGATAGCTTGCGTGTCGGGCAGTTTCCCCAGCTCACAAGCCCTCATCGAGGTAAAGGTTGCCGAGACCGCACTCGCCATAAAAGACGGTGCTACCGAGATTGATATCGTGATGCCCGTAGGCAAGTTCCTGTGCGGCGACTACGAAGGCTGCGCCGAGGATATCACCGAGCTGAAGGCTGCCTGTGGCGACGCCGCCATGAAGGTTATCCTCGAAACTGGCGACCTCGTTACCGCTTCAAACATCAAGAAGGCCTCTATCCTCTCGATGTACGCTGGTGCCGACTATATCAAGACTTCTACTGGCAAAGAGAAGGTTTCGGCCACACCCGAGGCTGCCTACGTGATGTGTCAGGCTATCAAAGAATATTACGACCAAACGGGCATACAGATTGGTTTCAAGCCCGCTGGCGGCATCAACAGCGTGATGGATGCCATCACCTATTACACCATCGTAAAAGAGGTGTTGGGCGAGCAGTGGCTCACAAACAAGTGGTTCCGTCTGGGCACCAGCCGTCTTGCAAACCAGCTGCTGAGCGAACTCGAAGGACAAGAGGTGAAATTCTTCTAAGCCAAAGGTCTTGAAGGAAGATAAGCCTTGAAGGAAGATAAGCCTATATAAGCCTACCTAAGCCTGCCTAAGCCTTTGACCAAGGTGGGGCAAACAATGCGAACACCGTCAACAAAGGCGTAGAAGGGCTTAGGAAGGCCTAGTAAGGCTTAAACACTCAAAGGCTTAAACACCTAAAGATTTAAGAACCAAAAGCCTATAGTCTTAAAAAGCCTAAGCAAAAAGCCTCAAAAGTTTTATTTTTCAAAAAACCTATCCCCACCAAAACACTACAAAAAACTTACTATTATGCCTGTAGCCAAACCCTTTTTACCACATGGTGGCTCCTATAAAAACCTGATAGCCTACCAGAAAGCCGAATGTGTGTATGATGTAACCTTTTATTTTGCGCACCATTTTTTAGAGAAAGGCGACCGCACCATTGACCAAATGATACAGGCTGCAAGATCAGGAAAGCAAAATATTGCGGAGGGAGCAGCAGGCAACACATCAAAAGAAACCAAAATAAAACTAACAAACGTGGCAAAAGCCAGTCTGCAAGAATTGTTAGTTGATTATGAAGATTATCTTAGGGTGCGCGACCTATTGGTATGGTCACCCGACGATCCTCGTTTAGCACAAGCGAAACGGGCTTGCGCTGCACACAACGACAGCGCTTATTATCGTGCCGCCCTACCCGCACGCTCAGCCGAAACCATTGCTAATATAGCCATTACCCTTATACATCAAACCGACACTTTGCTCGACCGCCTCATTAAAAAGCTCGAAACAGCGTTTATAGAGCAAGGAGGCATGCGAGAAATGATGACAAAAGCAAGAAAAGAATATCGTGGTTTTTAGTGTTACCACAAGACCTTTATGGGTGATAAGGGTTATTAGTTATTGAAGGGTAAAGGTAAGGCTGTATAGGGGCAAGGATAAGCTTATTTCTCCCTCAATATCACAAAGTCGAGATAGGCTTTTAGGGCGTTCTTTACGGGTTCGCCGCCGTGTTCTTTAGCTATTGCGTCGAGCAGTTGCAGAGCCTCGGTATGCAGCTCTTGCATACGTTTTTCAGCATAATCGATACCACCTTTTTCTTTTGCGAAAGCCACCAGGCGCGCGATATCTTCGGCCGATGCCATGTGGTCTTTCACCTTCAGAGCCAGTGCTATCATTGCCTCGTCGCCCGCAGTGTTCAGGGCATAGATAACGGGCAGCGTAAGCTTACCTTCGGCCATATCATTGCCTGTAGGCTTACCTATTTCGGGCGAGTCATAATAATCGAAAATATCATCACGAATCTGGAAGATCACGCCCAGGTTTTGTCCAAACTGTTTAGCACGTTCAATATCCTCGTTGCTGGCGCCAGCCGACAGCGCCCCAATTCCACAGCAAGCTTCAAACAGCGCCGCTGTTTTCTGCTTGATAACATCATAATACACCTGTTCAGAGATGTCGCGACGCCCGATATTTGAGAGCTGCAATATCTCGCCATCCGACAGCGTACGGCCCAGTTCAGCCAGATAAGTAACAATTTTTTCCGAGTGGGTGCGCGCCACATGCAGCAGTGCCGTAGAAAGGATATAGTCGCCCACCAGCACCGCCACCTTATTATCATAGGTAGCGTTTACCGACGCCTGTCCGCGTCGTTCAGCGCTCTCGTCCACCACATCGTCGTGCACCAGCGATGCCGTGTGCAGCAGTTCCAGGCCAATGGCCGCGTTCTGTGTCACCTCGCTCACCTCACCAAAGTTCTTGGCCATCAACAAGATAAGCATCGGACGCATACGTTTTCCTGCTCGCTGCCTGATATGCTCCAGCGCCCGACCCAGCAGGCCGTCGCTATGCATCAACGACTGGTTAAACAGCTCAATAAACGTATTCAGTTCGCTTTCGATAGGGCGTTTAATGGTAGATAAAAAATCCATATATCCTTTACTTAATCTTGTTGTTAGATGAATAAGCGCCCCCACCCCATTGGCATGATGGTGTGCCAAGCACGAGCGATAGGCGCATACGCTATGCGATGCAAAATTACAGAAAATCTTGGTTATAAACGACAAACTAAGGCGAAAAGGGTGGCCACGTCAACTATTTTTCGTAATTTTACGCTGTCAAACATCACACTTATTATGGACAAACTGTTTCTTCTCGACGCATACGCCCTTATCTACAGGGCCTATTATGCTTTTATTAAGAACCCACGCATCAACTCGAAGGGCATGAACACCTCGGCCGTCATGGGCTTTATGAACACCCTTCACGAGATTCTTAGCAAAGAGCACCCCACCCTTTTAGGCGTTGCTTTCGACCACGGCAAGACCTTTCGCGACGAAGCCTTCCCACAATATAAGGCGCAGCGCGAGGCCACGCCCGAAGACATACGCGCCTCGGTGCCCATCATCAAAGACATCTTGCACGCCATGCACATTCCTGTGTTGCAGGTCGACGGTTTCGAGGCCGACGATGTCATTGGCACCCTGGCCACTAAGGCAGATGCCGAGGGCATAGCCACCTATATGCTTACGCCCGACAAAGACTATGGGCAGCTCGTCAGCCAAAACGTGTTCATCTACCGCCCCCGACATGGAGGCGGCTACGATGTCATGGGCCCCGACGAGGTGACAGAGAAGTATGGCATCAGTTCGCCTGAGCAGGTTATCGACCTCTTGGCCCTGATGGGCGACTCGGCCGACAACTTCCCTGGCTGCCCTGGCGTGGGTGAGAAAACCGCCGTCAAGCTCATCACACAGTTTGGCGACATCGACACCCTCCTGTCCAACACCGCCGACATCAAAGGCAAGCTTCGCGAAAAAGTAGAAGCCGCCACCGACGACATACGTATGTCGCGCTTCCTCGCCACCATTCGTTGCGACGTGCCTATCGCGCTCGACCTCGATGCCCTGCGCATCAAAGACATTGACGAGGCCGAACTGCAAAAAATATTCGCCGAACTGGAGTTTTCGAAGCTCGCCGACAAGTTTATTAAAAAAGGTGAAAATAAGCAAAAGACAGTAAAACCGCAGCTCGATTTGTTTGGCACAAATACGAACGACGAGGCAGACGATGCCGAAAACATGTTTAAAAACGAGGTAAAAACGCTATACTTAAATATACAAACCGTTGATAACGCGACTGTTGCGAAAGAAAAGATTGACTTTTTCTTGTCAAAACAAATTCTCGGAATAGAAGTCGAAGGACAATCGTCGGTGCCTGTAAGCCTATCTGCCGTCACTTTGTCGGCTTCAGAGGCCGAAACCGTGCGCTTCGTCCTTCCCGCCGACCCTGCCGAGCGCCAAGCCATGTGCGCAGTGCTGCGCCAGGTGCTTGAAGACGAAAAAATAGAAAAAGCCGGGCACGACCTCAAGCAACACCTCAAACAGCTGTCGGCCGAAGGGCTCACCCTCAAGGGTCAGCTCTTCGACGTCATGCTCGCCCACTATGTGTTGCAGCCCGAACTGAAGCACGACCTACCCTACCTGTCCGACACCCTGCTGCACCTCAACACCGAAGGCACCGCCCCAGGCACCCTGGCCCATGTGTCGTTGCTCCTGGCACAGCACCTCAACACCGAGCTCGACGGCACCCAGGCCAAAGACGTGTTTACCAACATCGACATGCCCCTGGTGCCCGTGCTGGCACAGATGGAGCTGTATGGCGTGCGCCTCGACACCGAAGCGCTGGCCGACGTGTCGACTACCTTCAACGCCCGCCTCAACGACATTGAACAAGAGATATACACGCTGGCGGGCGAGTCGTTTAACATAGCGTCGCCCAAACAGGTGGGCGAAATATTGTTTGGCAAAATGCAGTTGGTAGAAAAGCCCAAGAAAACCAAGACAGGCCAGTATGTCACCTCTGAAGAAGTGTTGCAGCAGTTGGCACACCAGCACCCCATCGTGCAAAAGATATTGCAACACAGAGGGTTAAAGAAGTTGCTGGGCACCTATGTCGACGCTCTGCCGCTGCTCACCGATGCCCACAGCCATCTGCACACCACCTTCAACCAGGCCGTCACAGCCACAGGCCGATTGTCATCGTCAAACCCCAACCTGCAAAACATTCCAGTGCGAGGCGACGATGGCAAAGAGATACGCCGCTGCTTCGTGCCCGACGAACATTGCCGCTTCTTCTCGGCCGACTACTCGCAAATTGAGCTGCGCGTCATGGCACACCTCAGCCAAGACGAGCACCTCATCAGCGCCTTCCGCTCGGGCCACGACATTCACGCCGCCACGGCAGCAAAAATATATAAGGTGCCTATCGAAGAGGTGACACGCGACCAGCGCACACGTGCCAAGCGTGCCAACTTCGGCATCATCTACGGCATCACCACCTTCGGCTTGGCCGAGCGTCTCGACATCAGTCGCGCCGAGGCTAAAGCGCTGATTGATGGCTACTTCGAGTCGTTTCCAAAGGTGTACGAATATATGGAGCGGGCCAAGGCCGAGGCACGCGAAAAAGGCTATGCCGAGACGCTGTTTGGGCGCCGACGCTATCTGCCCGACATCAATTCGCACAACGGCACCGTGCGCGCCTTTGCTGAGCGCAACGCCATCAACGCCCCCATCCAGGGCACCGCTGCCGACATTATCAAGATGGCCATGGCACGCATTTATAAAGCGTTTCACGTGAAGCAATTACAGTCAAAAATGATACTGCAGGTGCACGACGAGCTCAACTTCTCGGTGGTGCCAGGCGAAGAACTGCTGGTTGAAGAGATTGTGCTGAACGAGATGGAACATATCGTAAACCTGAGTGTGCCACTGGTGGCCGACTCGGGATGGGGCGACAATTGGCTCGAGGCGCATTAAGGAAGGTCATACCTTTTCCACCACCCTTTCTTACACCCCACCCTTACCCCTCTTACACCCCATCCTTACCCCTCACCTTCTCCCCCTCATCACGAAGCGGGAGGAATGGGAACGGGTGGTGGCATAGACAAGAAAGTATGTTACAAGAAACATAAAAAACAAAATAAAAAGAGATACTGCTATGACAATGAAACGTATTATTATGGTCTGGGTGATGGGCGCCACCGTTAGCGCTACCGCCTTGGCACAGAGCGAGAAACCACAACCCTACTTCACCCCTGAAGAGATGCCCAATATGCTAAACACGCCACTGGCACCACCCGACAGCCTTGCAGCCGCCTTCCAGTATGATATGGCCCGCTATCTGTGGGGCAAGTCGGTGCGCGAAACACCGCGTGGCGAACTGGCCAAGCGCGATGCCGAGTATGGCATGAGTTGGCTGTGCAAAGAGTTTTCAGAGCCCTTCGGACTGGAGATTTCGCCCAAGCACACACCCGAAATTTACCGACTGCTAAACGATGCCCTCTTCACCTGCGACGAGTTGTGCTGGACACCGAAGAGCACCTTTATGCGTCGTCGTCCGTTCATGGTGTTTCATGAGCCGTCGGGCATGCCCAAAGACGATGCCGCACTGTCAAAGAACGGGTCGTTTCCCTCAGGCCACACCCTCTTCGGATGGTCGGCAGCGCTGCTGCTCACCGAGATCAACCCCTACCGTGCCGACACCCTCATAGCACGCGGCTATATGTATGGCGAAAGTCGAGTGATTGTGGGTGCCCACTGGCAGAGCGATGTTAATGCTGGCTACCTATACGCCTCGGTGGCCGTTGCCAAGTTGCACACCTCGCCCGCCTTCATGAAACAATTAGAGAAGGCGAAGAAAGAGTTTGCGCGATTGAAGAAAAAATAACATTTTTCGTTGCTATAGAGAGGGCCTAAAAACAAGCCGAGGGTGGTTCAGAAAATATTACCCCAATTCGGGATAAAATAACACATGAAACGGCCTGATGCCCCATCTGGGTTTAAACCCTCAGTTTTTCTAAGTTCACTATGGCAGCCCCAAAATAATAAAAAAATAATAAAGTGTAAGCAAAACAGAAACTTTTGCTTACACTTTTTCTTATTGATACCCTTGGTTTGTAAAACCCTTGGTTTCAGGCCCTAAAAGCATGGGTTTTAGGCTGTGAAACCCTTGGTTTCAGAGGCTAAAACCAAGGCTTTCAGACTGTAATTTAAAGCCCCTCCCCCGCGCCGCTATTCGCGGCTTCCCCCTCCCCGTCGAAGAGGGGTGTGAATACCCCTGCTTATTGCTGGAGGACGGGGCACGGAGACCCCGTCCTACTGAAGTTTGACATTATGA
>OHSO01000060.1_pt1 | contig 63092 bp, 44 predicted proteins | sample 1578651 | NCBI WGS metagenome assembly OHSO01 (sample SAMEA3879524, study PRJEB24766) | human gut metagenome | biome: human-associated habitat; feature: feces | place: USA | collected 1985/1987 | reverse complement strand
AGCATCGACCGTTCTCCATGTTCATAACGGTCGATGCGGCATGACTTTCTCAATGTTTTTACTCAATTGAAACGATGTTTTTGTTCAATTGAAACAATATTTACGCCCAAGTAGATGCCTTATTTTGTTTTATAATCTGAGGGCATCAACTTGGGCGTAGCCATGATAAAAGAAACGCGGAGGTTAGCTTTGTCGATAATCTTTGGGCGACATGCTTGTGCGTTCCTTAAAATATTTGCCTAAGAACGATTGGCTTGAGAAGTTCATCTCTTGCGCAATCTCTTTAATACTCTTTGTGGTGTTCTTCAGCAACAGTTTTATCTCCAGTATCACATAATTGTCTATCCAGTCGGTAGGTGTAATGTTGCTCACCGACTTCACCGCGCCATACAGATATTTAGGCGTGATGCACAGTTGCTCGCCATACCATCCCAGTTTGCGGTGCATACGAAAGTGGCCCTCTACCAGGTGTATAAACTCGGTAAAAATTTTCTCGGCGCTGGTGCTACGATAGCCTGCTTTGTTTTGAGCGCGATACATCGCGTTGCTCAAGTCGTATATCATTGTTGATATAAGCGACTGCACCGTTTCCTTTCTGAAATGATGTTCGGTGTGTGCCACCATCTTCTTTATCAGGTCATAATAGGTCAAAATGTGCTTTATTTCTTCCTCATGTAGTGCATACACGGGGTTGAAACGAGCAAAGATGAAGAGCGACGACATTTCATGAATGTTCTTCACAATCTCGTGAAAGAAGCTGTACGACAAGATAATGCCTATGCCTTCACAGTCGTCGCTAAACCATTTACTACTTACTTTTTGGTTATTACTGATAATGATAAGATCGTTGGCATGCACCGTGCGTTCAGTGGTGTCGACGGTGTAACGAGCGGTGCCCTTCAAGCACACGGCCATTAATAGGCACTGCATACGCCCTGTGTCGTTCGTCATGGGCAAACGTTTAAAATCGTCTACCAATACAATATCATTGCCAATATGGGCTCCGTGATATTGCAGAAGAATGTTATCGACGGTAATGTCGCGCAAGGTCAATTCGTGCATACTTATAATTATTATCTTTTGCAAAGATAGCGCATATCATAGACAATACAAAACAAATTCAAAACTAAATTAAATTATCAAGTATTGCAGGCTCCTACCTATGGCTTTGGGATCGCCTCTTTTGCCCATGATTTAAGATATAAAAACCTTCTCTTGCCCATGATTTGAGACAAAACTAAGACTATCTTGCCCCTGATTTGAAACATCAAAGCCTCAACTTGCCCATGATTTGAGACAAAACTAAGACCTTTTTGCCCCTGATTTGAAACAAAAAAGACAAAAACATTTCTGCAAATAACAAAAAAAGCATATCTTTGCAAAAGTATCGACCTAAGCATTTTGGTGACAACATCATTCAAAATCACAACAAAAGAAGACCCGCTATGTTCAAGAGAAAAATATTAAAGAAGCTGGAAGCGTGGAAGAAATCGAATCTGCGTAAGCCACTGATATTAAGAGGTGCACGTCAGGTAGGAAAGACAACCATCGTAAACGAATTCGGATTGCAGTATGACAACTATCTCTATTTTAATATGGAGAAAAGCGAGAACGTGAAACTGTTTGAAATGGAGATACCGCTTGACGATTTGGTTACGACATTGTTTGCCAGCGTAGGAAAAACACAGAAGCCAGGTCAAACGCTCATCTTTATCGACGAGATACAAAACTCGCCCAAAACCATAGCATTGCTGAGATACTTTTACGAGCAACGCCCCGACCTACACGTTATTGCAGCGGGCAGTTTGCTTGAAAATCTTATAGATGTAAAAGTGAGTTTTCCTGTAGGTCGTGTGCAATATCTTGCTTTGCGCCCTTGCTCTTTTTACGAATTTCTTGGAGCCACGGGCAAAAACAATTTACTTGCCGTTCTTAATGGCAACCCTGAGATTAGCACCGCTTTTCATGACCAACTGATGCATTGGTTTAACCTATATGCCATCATAGGTGGTATGCCCGAAGCCGTAAAGATATTTGCTGAAACAAGAGACATCGTTGCCCTTAACGATGTATATGAAACATTGGTGCAAGCCTATAAAGACGACGCCGAGAAATATGTGATAGGCAACAAACTTACTGATACCGTGCGATTTATTCTCTCCTATGGTTGGGCGTTTGCTGGCGAAACCATCACACTGGGCAATTTTGCCAACTCTGGATATAAGTCGCGCGAAGTGGGCGAAGCCTTCCGCCTACTTGAAAAAGCCATGCTTTTAGAAATGGTATATCCCGTATCATCTACCAGCATGCCTATCATTCCTGAGACACGTCGCAAGCCCAAACTCATTTGGTTTGATACCGGACTGGTAAATTATCAAGCAGGAATACGCCAAGAGATTATTGGTTCTACCGAAATGGTTGACGCTTGGCGCGGACATATTGCCGAACAGGTTACGGCCCAAGAACTATTATCGCTTGACGATCGTGTAGGGCAACACCGAGTCTTTTGGGCGAAGCCAAACAACGGTGCAGAAGTAGATTATGTTATCAACCACGCCTCAAAGTTATACCCCATTGAGGTAAAAAGCGGCAACAACGCTCACCTACGCTCTCTGCAAGTATTTATGGATAGCGCCGATATTGATATGGCTGTACGCGTATGGTCGGGCCCATACTCTGTTGATAAAGTAGCTACACCTACAGGAAAGACATTCAAACTTATAAACCTTCCTTTCTACCTCATCGGGCATATCCATGAGATATTAGAGAAAGTGGTAACCATGTAGAGAACATAAAAAAGAACTATTCATATAAAAAGGTAAACCTAACAGCAAGCTGTTATGCACAGTGGCTATCAGGTTTGCATTTTTGCTTTTTTTATGTAGCGAAGCAGTATTTCTTCACAGCCTTTACAATCTTTACGGTTTGTTATATTTTCCTATAAATTTTTCTATTTTACCACTATTGCAAGTTTAAAGTATATTGTATATTTTTGCAAACGAAAGATGTTTATTAATAACTTAAAGCAAGCATTATGAAAAAGAACCTATTTTATTCATTTATCATTGCTCTTACCTCAATGGCCTTCGTGGCTTGCAGCAGCGACGACAACGATGGTAAGCAACCCGCAGGTGTTCCCGACAAGGCAAAGCCATCAACCGAGTTTACTTTAGGTAATATTGAGAATGAGCAGTATGCCGACGATGCCGTAAAGATGGATGTAACGACATGGGGCAACAGCACAGCACAAGAGTTTAAGTCGATTGAGCTATTTGCCGACGGCCATTTCCTCATCACCAAGCCAAATGCTGGTAACACACCGAAGCGTGCCCGCATGGCAACACGTGCTACTGGCATCAACGGCACGATTGAGTTTGACAATGGGCTATACATCTACGGCACCTTTACTCGTAAGAAAGAGGGTGTATATGAGTTGAGCAATAACACCAAGATAGAGATTAAGAAAAACAGCTTAACAGGCACTGCAACGGTAACATACACCAACAGCAAGAATGTTACGGTAACCATTGTGGTAACCATCGACATTAATCATAAGCCCGACAATGCTCTTCGCCAACTTTGTCGCTCATGGAAGATGGACAGTTCTGAGATATGGCTGTACACCGACAAGGCCTATATAGGTTATGGCAAGCAATGGGTTGATATGCTCACCGTGAAGCAAGACATAACCATTACGCCCGAAGGCAAGCAGTGGGGTTTTGATAATGACGACATTTTGGATGATAAAGACGACTACTGCCGACGCGTTATCTTCTCGCCCTGCGGCACATTCATCTGTTTCTATGCAGATGGCGAAGTGGAAGTGGGTCGCTGGGAATGGAAAGACGAACGAAACGGCATACTGCGCTGCTGGGAGCCACATGATCTTGACGACGACTACGACGATGATGACGACGACTGGATGGACATGACCATACGCTTTGACGGCAATCAGATGCGCGCCTACGCCGACTATATAGATAAGGAAAACAACATCACATTCTACGCATATAGCGTAAGCACCTTCTCTGCAAAATATTGATTGCCTATAATTGGGAAACGATAAAACGAAAGGGTGCATAAAACGAAAGGGTGCATAAAACGAAAGGGTGCATAAAACGAAAGGATGCATAAAAACGAAAGGATGCATAAAACGAAAAGGTGCATAAAAACGAAAGGATGATTTTAGCATATCATTATACAACTAAAAGCGCGTCCGATGGTCATCACATAACGACTAAATGAAGAGCGCTACAATATCTCCCCATGAGGCATAACAACCTCGTGGGGATTTTTATTTGCGTTTTGCAGTTCTCTCAAGCAGCTAAAAAGACCTGTTTTTCGGAAAAGTGTGTTTTTCAACCCTCTGTTTTATAGGAAAAGTGTGTTTTTAAGGGGCTGTTTTTATAGGAAAAGTGTGTTTTTTGCTTGTTTATTTCATAGGAAAAGTGTATTTTTGCAGCAGTAGAAAAAGGAAAAACGGGTAGATATGCTTTATAGAAAGATAGAAAAAACAATCGTAAACCACTTACAGTCAGGTAATGACAAGATTCTTGTCGTTGACGGCGCACGCCAGATTGGCAAGTCGTACATCATACGAGAGGTCGGCAAACGTATGTTTCCTAGCTTCATCGAGATAAACATGGAGACAGACAAGGTCGGCGACCAGGTGTTTGCCAACGCGAAGACGCTGTCCTGTTAGATTAACCCAAAAAGGTCATAAGGCTGTTTTAATGTCGTTTTTATAACTGCTTGCGGTCTTTTCCCTTTTACAAGCGTCTTTTGCTTGTTTTTATTTTTACGAACAAGAAAAAAACATTATCTTTGTCGTCAAATATAACGTACAGTATATGTGCTGTCTAAGTTATATAGCTTCAGAATAAAAAAACTAGTTAATATTAAAATCATTCGAATGAAGAAATTCTATCTTGCTTTGCTGTTGGTATCGGCACAGACCAACAACGGTGTATCGGCACAGACCGATACAAATAATGGGGGGGGGAAAAAATGACGTAGTGTGGAAACCGCAGACTGTGCTGAAATATGTAAAAGACAGTGAATCTAGCAGTTGGGGAACACCAGAATCCACAACCTACACTTACGACCAGTATGGCTATGTAACATCTGTAGACAATGGCAGAAAGACTACATACACTTACGACCCTGCCGTGCCTGGTTATCTGATTGACACACGTTTGCCGAGTTTGTGGGGAAGCGAAGAGTGGGACGACAACGACTACTATCATGAAGAAGTTACCCGTGATGCCAATAACCGTGTCATTTCTGCAAAGTATGTCTTTGATCAGAGTGGTTCAATGTATGGCACGCTGGACGTGGTGTATGACGAGACAACAGGCAAGGCTAAAAAGATGACCGTGAAACTCGGTGATGCCTATACTCGAGAGTTTGACAACATTGTATGGGCTGCTTTCGATGGAACCCGCCTAAAGGTAGATCCATATATTGTAACAGATCCTGGCTATATTGAGCAGTTACTGACAGGACCTAATCGTATAAAATCAGCAAATAATTTTAATGTAGAGTATACTGCTGACGGAGGATATAAGACAGAGTATGGCGGCTACACATTTATAAAAACCATTACTGATGCTAACGGCAGTTATGTAAATGAAAAGAATCGGTATCGTTCCGATAAAATTTACATGGGCAAGAAAACTATAGTAACGCTTGATGACCACGGCAACGTGGTAAAGAAAGAAAGCTTGAGTTGTGAGGAAAACGGCATATACGAAGGCGAGACTCCATTGACTTGTGAATACACCTACAACAAAGATTATGGTTATCCGGAAATGAGAATTGGAGACGACATGGATGAAGGTGTGCGTGCGGACGGAATTATAAAACTCGAATACCGCGACTATCTGAGTTTTACAACTTCTGGAATCTATAATGTGCCAACAGACAATTCAGTCTGTTCCGACGGCATATATAATTTGAACGGCGTAAAGATGCCTTCAGAAAATTCCCTGCCAAAAGGTATCTACTTGAAACGCATGAACGGCAGAACTATAAAGATATTGAAATAGCAACATTCGTTTTATTTCCTGACTTAGTCACTCAAAAATGAGGAGTCTGCAGCCCATCTGCTGTAGGCTCCTTTTTTTAGCATCAAACCCCTCACGTCTCACCAAAGCAGCGGTTAATAATTCAAATAAAGCGGTTAATGACCGTTTATCCCCAATAAATCTATAGATTAACTCCGAAAGTTGTTCCTACGGCAAGTGTATTCATCCATTCTCCGCTTTGTTTGCTGTGAGAAGGCTGGAGATTGTAATCAAGGAAGAAACGGATGCCATAGTTTTCCTTTGCTTTGTAGGAGAAGGAGATACCACTTCCGAAACAGACGCCAGAATTCTTGGGAACAACAGTGCCTCCTGACAAAGAGAGCTTTGGATAGGCGACATATCCGCCCAATAGCTTGCTTCCAACATTCCATCTTGATGTAATGGGGTAAGAAAAGTAAGGTCCAGCCATTGCCATGACGGCATCGAAGGTTTCACGTTCCGCTATTTCGCCATTCGACTTATTATAATCCATTGCTGACTGCTGAGAACTTGAACCGCTCTTCTCGCTCGTTATGATATGCGTATTGGAAACCGTAAATCTACCGCCGATACCAAGATAGGGATTCAGAAACAGGGCACCTTCCACACCTGCCGAACTTCCAGATGAAGTTCTGAACACCTGATTCTCTGAAATATCATAGTGGCTCAAAGGAATGTTTACACCAAGATATAATCCTATGAACGTTGGTTTGTCATATTTGTTGAAAGATTCGTCTTGCGAGAAATGTCTGATGCCTTTATCTTTAAAGAGAAGATCGGCAATATAATAGCCAAACTCGGTTGAAAGGATTCCGATGCCAGCACCAGTCAACACATCACTCAGCCAATGCTTGTTATTCGCCATTCGCATCAAGCCTGTACCGGATGCAATAGTATAAGATCCGATTCCTATCCACGGACTGATATGTCCATACTCCTTGGTAAGCATCGTGGCGGTCATAAAAGCCGTGGCGGTATGACCAGATGGGAAAGAATGGTCGTTGCTACCGTCTGGTCGCGTAACATGAGTGGTGTATTTCATCGTGTTGACTACAGTTCCCATAATAGCAGCCGAGAAAGCATCAGATGCCAACATTCTGCCCCATGAACTACGGCTGTCTACACCTGCTGTCTTCAAGCCAAGCATAACCGCACCTGGAAGAAACTGAGTATAATCGTCAAAGGGGCGATGAAATGATTTCATGTAATCGTTACGCAAGCTTCGAAAATGCGTATCTTCTCCCTTCATAATCATACCTGTTAATATCAGAGGAGCACCCACAAACGCCATCTGATAGAACTTGGAATCCGTGAAGTTGCGCTTTTCTAATTCAGAAGGTTTCTGCTTCTTGAAATCTACTTGCTTCATATTATCTTCAAAACTCTTTTCAATGCAAAAATCTACCTGCTTATAGAAAGCTGTTGTATCCTGGCCTGAAGCATTAAGCACTCCTAACACATATACAAAACTACACAATACAATTATTTTTTTCTTCATATCCATAAAATGTACCTGTCAAACCTTAAAGAGGCGCATTTATCTTGCTTTTTCTAAATTACTGTACCCACAGAACTATGCAATTACGTTTCTTTTCAACATATCATGAGATTTGATCTTAAGCAACAAATACAGCTCCATAGTAAAACTCCTATAATGATAATGAACGACTATTGTGGGTATTTATTGCATCGTATCTTAATTTAAATTTGTAATTTTAATAAATGTTACATCGCATGTTTCTGTAACGACATGGACGAAGCGGTGCTGTTAGATTGGGCGCTAACGGTGCTTCTTGTTAGATGCCGGGTAAGAGGAACATAAGGCCCCCCAAAAAGCACGCTCGATGGTCGTCATTCGTTATGAGACGGCTATCGAGCGTGCCTTTTTTGGTTTATGGGTTGCTTGTTTTATGAAGCAAAGGGCATGCTTTATGCTCTTTAATGCTTAGAGCTTCCTTAATGCTTAGAGCTCTTTAATGCTTAAAGCTCATTTAATGCTTAAAACTCTTTTAATGCTTAGAGCTCTTTTAATGCCCTTAAAGCTTCTTAAAGCGGCTTGATCTTATTTGATGAGGTAGTTGAGCACCTGCTGCATCATCAGGTTGCGCTGTGCCTCGCCCTTCACACTTTCGAAGGGGAAACCGAGCACCACGGTGCGCCACTTGTCGGTTTCGTTACCACCGAAGACCACGCCAGCGGGCAGGTTGTTCTCTGAATAACGGAAGCAAGTGTAGGCAGCAGGGTCGGCAGGCACGATGGCGTCGGGCGACTCTACCACATACGACTCTTCGTTCGGCTTATTATAGTAGCTATACTGTGTGCGCTCGGCAGTGAGGGGCGACACCACGCTCTTGATGCCACCCTCGCAGGCAGCCTTGTCGTCGCGCCACTCATACTTCAGTATCTCGCGCGCAAACTTCTTATCGGCATCTTCAGCCTTCACCAGCGGATGCTGGAAGAGGTCGGTAGCCACATACGAACCACTTACAAACACACGGCCACCCGCCTTGCAGTAGTCGGTCAATATCTGCTGCATCTCGGGGGTAAAGGTCTTGAAGTCGAAGCCCTTAATGGCGCCTATGCGTCCCATCTTGCTCTGCTTCTGCTTGCCCAAGATAACGTCGATAGCGCAGTAGGCATCGGGTGAAACGGCAGCATCGGCCAGGGCAGCACTGCTTGTCGACACAAAGCTGTAACCCGCCTTCATGATGGCACGACCGTGCAATGCAGGATAGTCGAAGGTGTTGCCCGCGATGGTCAGCTTTTCATAGTTGCCATAGCTGTCGCCATAGCCAGCGGCATCGTCGTCGGTCCAAGGAATGGCACGACGAAACTCTTTCATCTTGCCCACGTAGCTAATCATCTCTTGATAAGGCACACCGTTGTCGTCGTCGGCCAAGAAGCCAGCCTGCTCGTCATCGTTTGAGCGGAAGTCGTCAGGAGCGCCCACACGGTTGAATCCGTTTACCACCAGCACAGGCTTGGCGTTAGCCTTCGAACTGAAGCCTACCGACAGCACCTCAGAGGGGAAACTCTCGCCTCCCTTGTTCAGGGCAGCCACCTTGAAGCTTACCACCTCGTCGGTAGAAACCTCGCACAGATATTGGTTTTTCTTCACGATGGTGCCGTTGTCGAAGTCGCCATTGCCAATGCGTTTATACACGATATAGCGTTCAGCCTTAGCCGTAGGCTCCAGCGGGTCGTCAACAGGTTGCCATGTCAACTTCACCTTACCCTTTTCGCCCAGCACAGCGGCAAAGCGCTCAACGGGCAGTGGCTGTACAACATAATCGTAGCCATACTCGTCAGACAAGAAGCGCAAGATGCCCTTATAGACAGAGCGGCTCACGGTGAAGTGGAAACGTGGGTCGAGGCCGTAGCGCATATCGGCAAAGTTTTCATGCGACAGCAACTCGAGCAGCATGGCAGGCACGCGGGGCGACCAAGCCTCAAAGTAGCGCGAATCCCACATACCGCGACGTGTCCACTTGGGCTCGTACAGGGTGCGAATGTCGTTGCAGATGCTTGACAGCACGTTGTCGCACAAGTCGTGGTTAGCAGCACGTGAAGAGCCATCGGCAAACACGCCATCATACTGGTGCGAGTCGTAAATGCCCAGTGTGCCAATGATTGAGTCGCCATACACGGTGCCAGCATCGCTATGGAAAGCAAACGACAGGTCGATAGGAATGTTCAAGCCAGGGCAGTCGGGCACCGCCTTTGTGCCACCCGCCAGCCAGTTTACCCATATACCGCGGTTCTTATAGTCGTCAGAATATTCATTCATGCCATGCGAGGGCGAGTAGATGCTATCAGGCACGCCAGCCCACTGCATATAATAGCGTGCGCCTTCCAGGTAGCGGGGATATCCGCTGGTTTCGAGCGGAACGTTCAGCGCGGGCTGATATTCGTTGCGCGCCTTCGGTTCGGTGGCACGATCTTTCTTTGAGTTTGGCCAAACCAAATTGCCATCAGCCGTTCGGGCGATGTTGCCCATACCGCCACCAAAGCGCACGGCATCGGCAGTTACCACAGCGTTCTTGTCTTTTGAAAGGTTGCTCAGCACCACCTTACCCTTGGTGCCCTTGTCGAAGGCAAAGGTGCCCAGGTATATCCATGTGCCACCACCCATCTTCTGGTTTACAGCAAACTCGGTTTTGCCATCTTTATGATAGATGGTGTAACGAGCGTCAGAGGCGCTGTTAGGCAATGTTTTGTAAGATACATACACAGCATATTTGCGGTCGACGGGCATGTCGGGCGTCCAACTGATGGTGCTCTCTTGCGCCTTCTTGCCCACTACGTCGGCCACGCGGAAGGAGCCTTCTGCAAAGGGGTTTTCAAAGTCTTTATATTCAGGACGCAGATAGGCAAAGCCCTGTCCGTCGCCCTTCTGCCATGCCTTGGCGCCATTGCTCTCGGCATAGATAGAGTGGTCTTTTGTTACGGTGCCGTCGGCCTGACGTACAGGCATATTGGCATCGTTATCCACCACCACCTCATAGGGGTTGGTGTCGCGCTCGCGCGGTGTCATCACAATGGCGCCCGCGTTTTGCAACATAGGTATCACGTAGGGCAGCACATAGCTCTGCGTATATTTGTCTTCTACGCTCTGGAACATACGTCCGCGCTGCCACTCCCAGCGAGCCAGACCCTGCTGATAATACAGTCCGTGGCTCTGCCACATGGCAATGTGCTTACCATCAAGACCATGCGACGGTGTATAGGGGCGGTCGAGGTTGCGCACCAGCGGTGTGGTGGCAGGGTTTGTAAAGGCAGGTCGGCGGTTTTTGCCGCTCTGCATATCGCGCGGTATGAGGGTGCTCACATCCTTCTTATCGGCCATGATGGTGATGGTTTTCTGTGCACAGTTGGTGGGCAACACCTTTTTGATGTCGGCCATGATCTGTGCCAAGTTATCTTGACGGATAGGGAGATACGTGAGGTTACGTGAAGCAAAGAATTTTACCGAGTCGGCAGTAACGGCCATCGAGTCGACCTTGATGGTTCCTGTCTGCACGCCCACGGCATGCTGGTTCAGCACCTTAGCCACGGCAGCGCGCGTGTCGGCATTGGCCTCTTGTGCCATAACGGCCACTGGCAGGCCCAACATAGCAATGATGCTTGATGTCAAAAGTTTGTTCATATATTAATAAGTTTATTTTACAAATCAGTGCGTTCCAGCACTTCAAGGTTCCATTTCCATTTATCAAAGTAAAGGTTTCCGCCTTGCCATTCAACCTCGCCACGCTGGAAGTCGACCGTCTCGCTGCGCGGATACTGCTTAGCGGGATAGAGCGGACAACCAAAGTCGTTGTTCACAACCATTCGGAACGAGTCGATGCCGCCCAGGAAGAAGTAGGTTTCTTTCTCGTTTTGGGCGTAGGCAGGTATGCCGAACGACATATCAACGGGCACCCATCCCAGGTCTTGGATATAAATTTCGCCCCAGTCGTGCAGGTTCTCGTCGCCTGGGTGCAGCATAAAGCCACTTTGGAAGTGGGCGGGTATGCCTACCGAGCGACAGAGGGTGAGGAAGAGCAGCGTTACCTGTCCGCAGTCGCCGTGGTTGTTGGCCAACACATATTCAGGAATATTGTCGATGGTAGAATATTCGCGTGCTGATGCCCAAGGGAAGTTTTCGTCAATCCATTTAAAGATGCGGCGAGCCTTGGCCAGCGGCGTGGTAGCCCCAGCGGTGAGACGCTCGGCCAGCGCACGTATCTGTGGCGTAAATACAATGTGGCGGTCGCGCTCAGAGGTATAGGTTTTATACAGCTGGGTGGTGGAGTCGTAGGGCTTTACGCTGGCGGTGTCGAGGTCGAACCATGCACCGTAGGCATCAAAGGCAAACTCTTCAGAGAAGACGGTGGGCTTGCCAGCCTCGGCCTTCTTTTCCATGTAAACCGTTGAGTGGGCATAGGTCATGGGCGAGCGCACATAGTCGGGCTGACTGGTGCTGAGCAACTTAACATTTTGCTGACGCATAATGTCAGTGCGAGGCATGGGCAGCCAGCAACGCACCGTCTCGCCAGCGGGCACCACGTCGGGTTTCACCGTGACGGTGTAGCGTATGCGAAAGTGCTTGGGGTCGCCCAATCGGCCTCTCATTCGGCTGGCCTGCTTCATGATGGCACGGGTGTTGTCGGCGCGCACCTGCTGGTCACCATCGCGTCCCGGGGTGTCGCGCTTCGCCTTCAGCGCAGCACAGTGTTTGTTAATACGAAACAGGTTTGGCGCTGCATTATGAAAGTAGCGTTTCTCGCCATCAATAACGCGGCACTCCAGTTCGCCCGTCTTCTCCCATGCATCCATCTGCTGGTCGGTAACATTGGGTATATATTTACGTATATACGCCTTCACCTCATCGCGAGTTTTCGAGAAGTCGTCAAGCAAGCGATGGTGCAAGTCGGCCTCCCACGAATATTGCTTATCAGTGGGCTGCATGATATACGGCCCTTGCGCCATGGCCGAAGTGGCCGACGCTAACAGCAAGAAAGCTGAAACAATCGTTTTTCTGTTCATCATGTTTTTATTAGTTGACAAGTAGACAAGTTGACGAGTTGACAAGTTGATACCTTTGTTTATTAGTGACGAGTAGACAAGTTATTAGCTTTGTTTGTCAATAGTTGTTATGATGGCGTTTAAGCCGTCAAGCAAACAGCTTGTCAACTTGTCTACTCGTCTACTTGTCAACTTTATTTAATAATCGCACCCGCCACAGCATTGGCCACATACGAACGCAAGGCAATGCAAGAGCCCTCGTTGTTGGGGTGAACCGAGTTGGTAAGGAGGATGATGCTGATATCGTTTACAGGGTCGATAACGATGCTGGTGCCCGTAAAGCCTGTATGTCCGTAAGTCTCAGGCGAGAGCAGGTCGCCCACATTGTTAGCATAGGGCGAGAACACATCCCATCCTAAGGCGCGACCAAACTCGGCACGAGCGCGAGGCACGGTGCGCATAGCCTTTACCGTGGCAGGGCCTAAGATGCGGTGTCCGTTCCACTCGCCACCGTTCTGCAGTGCGGCACATAAGATGGCAACGTCGTCGGCAGTGGTAAACACGCCAGCGTTGCCCGAAATGCCACCGTTCATGATGCCAGCCAAGGGGTCGTGAACGTAGCCCAGCAAACACTTGCCGTTAGCCTGCTTCTCGGTAGGAGCGCAGCGCTTAGCCATTTCTTTTGAGGGGTTATAGTCGGTGTTCTTCATACCCAGCACATCAAACACATGGTGGTGCGCATACTTCTGCAGGTCTTCGCCCGACACGGTTTCGATAATGCGTTGCAAGGTAATGAAGTTGAGGCAGCTATACGTCATATCAGTGCCAGGCTTAAAGTTGCGCTTGCAGTGAGCAATATAGTCAATCAAGCCATCGCGGTTAGGAGCGCCATACTTTTCTTTCAACATATTGGCGTCGGCATAGGCAGGCAGGCCCGAGGTGTGGGTCATCAGGTCGATGATGCGAATGGCTGTCTTATTACCCTTCTCATCGGTCCATCCCTCGTAGCCAGGAATATAGTCGTTCACGCGGTCTTGCAAACGAATTTTGCCTTGCTCAATAAGCGTCATGGCGCACACTGCTGTCGACATTGCCTTCGAGCACGATGCCATATCAAACACTGTTTCAATGGTCATAGGATCGTTCTTAGGGTCGACGCGCTTGTTGCCATAAGCCTTAATGTATGCCATCTTGCCATGGCGCACCACGGCCAGCACAGCACCAGGTATATTCTTTTTCTGTATGGCCTGCTCGATGGCGGCATCGGCATTAGCAAGACGCTGAGCATCCATACCTACACTTTCAGGAGAAACGCGCTCAAGAGTTTGTGCCGACATGGTAAGCACGGCACAAGCGAGCGAAAGAAGAACAAAAATTCTTTTCATAGGGAATAATATATTTTTAAGATGAAGTTTCCGGTTTATTGTTTACTGCCTTTACGCCTGCTTCTTACGTATGAGCAGACACAGACCAATGAAGGTGAAGAGGCCGTTGAAGATAAGCAGCTCGTAGCTAAACTTATATCCGTTGAACCAAGCCTCCGAGTTGGTTTGCAAAATGTAGCATAGCACCGGAGCCACAATAGCAGCGACGGGTACAAAGCGGTCGCGCACAGGCTTTTTAATAAAGATGCCGAAGGCAAACATACCCAAGATGGGGCCATAGGTGTAGCTGGCCAGCACATACACAGCATTGATAACGCTGGTGTTGTTCAACAGACCAATAACAAAGATAACAACAGCCATCAGCACTGCCATGGCCACGTGCACCTTTTTGCGGGTGGTGGTAAGGTGGTCGGCACCCTTGTCGGCCTTCTTATCGGCCTGCAAGATATCAAGGGTGAACGAGGTGGTGAGGGCGGTAAGGGCCGAGCCAGCAGCCGAATAAGCCGAAGCAAAAAGGCCCACAATGAACAAGATGCCTACCACAAGGGGCACTGCGGTGCTGGTGGCTATAGCTGGGAACAGGTTGTCGCCACGCTCGGTAATGCCCACCTTCTGTGCAAACATATACAGCAGCACGCCCAGCATTAAGAACAACAGGTTGATGAAGAACTGGCAGATGATGCTCACCACCATATTTTTCTGCGAGTCGCGATAGTTTTGGCAGTTTAGGTTACGCTGCATCATATCTTGGTCAAGACCTGTGGTGGCAATCATGGTAAACACACCTGCCAAGAACTGTTTGAAGAAGAAACGGCCATCGTTCACATCGTCGAAGAAGAATATTTGGCTGTGCTCGTTAGAGAAAATGGTGCCAACGATAGAGCCAAAGCCAAGGTCAAGATACTTGGCAATAAACACAATGCAGAGAACTACGGATGAGATGAGGCAGAGCGACTTGAGCACGTCGGTCCAGATAACGCTCTTCACACCACCACGGAAGGTGAACAGATATACCACCAGCACCGTAAGGGCCACGTTCAGAGCGAAGGGCAAGCCAGCGGGTTCAAACACCAACAGCTGCAGGGTGAGGCACACCAAGAACAGACGTACCGAGGCACCCAACATCTTCGAGATGAAGAAGAACCATGCACCCGTCTTGTACGACTTCACGCCAAAACGATCTTCCAGATACTGATATACCGACACCAAATTCATTCTATAAAAGAGGGGCACCAGGACAAAGGCTATAATCATCTGTCCCACCACAAAACCCATCACCATCTGAAGGTATGAGAAGCCTTTCTCGTCGACCATACCGGGCACCGACACAAAGGTAACACCCGAGATGAACGAACCCATCGTAGCAATAGAAACGATATACCAGGGCGACTTGCGGCCACCGAAGAAGCCACTACTATCAGACTTTCGACCGGCCAAATAAGATACGGTGAATAGTAACAGGAAATACGCCAACACGGTGGCGGAAATGGTTATTGGACTCATTTTGGTAAAATGTTGTGTAATGTGTAAAAAGTTATAATAATAGTTAGAATGTAGCAAGACATAGCCCCATCGCTTGCTCAAGCGAAGTGTATGGGCAGTGCAGAATTAGATTGCCAAATGGCATTGGGGTGCTATTAATTACTTGCAAAGATACGGTGTTTTCAACAAAACGACAAGAAAAATATATTAAAAATGTACGCGAGCGCGACGAAACAAAAAAAACAGATAAAAGCAATGGCTATTGTGCCCTTTTTTAGTAAATTTGCAAACAAATCAGAATTCATCTATAAAACAGCATTGCTGTATTTAACCCCAAACGGTCATTAGGCCATTTTATGTCGATTTTCATAACAAAATCTATAATCAATATTCACACTTATAAAAATAATCATCATTAATCATTTATAACAAAAACAGTAAGATGCAAAAATTTAAAACCTATCTCATTGCTGTCGTAGTTTTCTTGTTGGCCATGCCCATAGGTGCTGCGACAAAAACCCAAAAAGTAATTACTGGTGCCGAGCAAACAAAAGCTTACCTGAAACAGCTGAAAGGCAAACGCGTGGCGCTGTTCTCAAACCAAACAGGCGTGGTGGGCAACAAGCACCTGCTCGACGTGCTGCTTGAAAACAAGGTAAACGTGGTAACCATCTTCTCGCCCGAACATGGCTTTCGTGGTAAGGCCGACGCTGGCGAAAAGGTGAGCAGCTCGATTGACGAGCAGACAGGTGTGCCCATCTACTCGCTGTATGGCGTAAAGGGCGGCGCCCCCGACGATGCTGAGATGCAGAAGTTTGACGTGTTGCTGAGCGATATTCAAGACGTAGGTCTGCGTTTCTACACCTATTATATCACCATGCAACGCCTCATGGATCGTTGCGCCGAGTTTGGCAAGAAGATGATTGTGCTCGACCGCCCCAACCCCAACGGCATGTATGTTGACGGCCCCATCCTGGATATGAAATATAAGTCGGGCGTAGGCTCGCTGCCCATCCCCGTGGTACACGGCCTCACCCTGGGCGAGCTGGCGCTGATGATTAACGGCGAAGGCTGGCTGAAAGAAGGTCGCAAGTGCAACCTCACCGTGGTGCCTTGCAAGGGATACACACACCAGACACGCTACAAGCTGCCTGTCATCCCCTCGCCCAACCTGCCCAACATGACCTCAATCTACCTCTACCCCTCACTGTGCTACTTTGAGGCTACAAACGTGAGCCTGGGCCGTGGCACCGATAAGCCCTTCCAGCAGTTTGGTCATCCTAACATGAAGGGTTACGACTATTCGTTTACCCCCGAAAGCCGCGAGGGAGCCAAGAACCCGCCCCAGCTGGGCAACAAATGCTTTGGCCGTGACCTGTCGGGCATGAGCAACGACGAAATCATTGCTAAGCAGCTCGACCTCAGCTACCTTATCGAGGCTTACCGCAGCGTGAACGAAGGCGACAAGTTCTTCACCTCGTTCTTCGAAAAGCTGATAGGTGTTGACTGGGTGCGCACCATGATTGAAGAAGGTAAGAGCGCCGAGGAGATAAGCCAGCGCTGGAAACCCGATGTAGAGAAGTTTAAGCAGCAAAGCCGCAAGTATTTGCTGTATAAATAAAAATAAACCATATGCGCAAAAGGGCGTACGGACGAGAGAAGGACTCTCACCGTACGCCCTTTTTGCGTAGAAAGCAATACCTATGTCTCGCCAAAATATTTATCACAACGCACGAATGACATTATCGATAACACCCACATAATAGAAGGGCAGATTGACGAGAAAATGGCCTAAAACATAGGCAAGTCAACAGATAATTTGCCTAAAACATAGGCAACTGGACAAATAATTTACCTAAAACATAGGCAAATGGAAGGTGATAGTTGGCTAAAGCATAGGCAGGAGGAGAAAAGATAAGGGCTCGATCTATACTTGAGTGATATCACATCAAGCATAGTCGAGCCCCTGAGCAATTATTGAATTAAACTACCGATTATAATCAGTTATCATCAAGCGTTAACGTTATGATCGTTTCATTCACGAACCGTTAAATCATTACGTTTCATTCACGAACCGATAAATCATTGCGTTTCGTTCATGAACCGTTAAAAGATTACTTTTCGTTTTCTTCACGATAAGCGTCAACAGCCTTCTTTACCGAACCGTAAGCCAACAGCAGGCGGTTAGCGTGGTCGTAGTCGAGGCCCAGCTCGTCGACAATCATGCGTGTACCACGGTCGATCAGTTTCTTGTTAGTGAGCTGCATATTCACCATGCGGTTACCCTTCACACGACCCATCTGAATCATGATAGAGGTAGAGATCATGTTCAGCACCATCTTCTGTGCGGTGCCCGACTTCATACGTGAGCTACCAGTAACAAACTCAGGGCCTACGATGGTTTCGATAGCCACATCGCTTTCGGCAGCCATGGGCGAGTCGGGGTTAGAGGTGATGCAACCTGTGAGGATGCCATGCTCGCGAGCCTCGTGCAGCGCGCCAATAACATAAGGAGTGGTGCCCGAAGCAGCGATACCAATCACAGTATCTTTATCATTAATATTGAAGGCTTGCAGCTCTTCCCAGCCCTTCTTAACATCGTCTTCGGCGTTCTCAACAGCGTTGCGCAGCGCATAGTCGCCACCAGCAATAAGGCCGTAAACGTATGTTGAGGGCACACCAAATGTGGGAGGCAACTCAGAAGCGTCGAGCACGCCCAGACGTCCGCTGGTGCCAGCACCCATATAGAACACACGTCCACCCTTCTTCATACGGGTCACAATCTGTGTAACCAGTTTCTCAATAGCTGGGATGGTCTTCTCTACTGCCAAGGCCACCTTCTTATCTTCAGTGTTCAAGTCGACGAGCAACTCGTGCACACTCTTATTCTCGAGATCGTCGTACAACGACGGCTGCTCACTAATCTTTACAAATGCCATATTTATTATTATGTTTTATTTTTATTGTATTAGTTGACAAGTAAATAAGCACTACATTACTTGTGATATTCAATAAGTCCGGGCATAGGAGCCTGGATGATGCGACCCAGGTTCATGCCTTCAGCCTGCAAAGCCTTCTCGAGCTGCGGGCGGAAGTAGTACGCGATAGAGCCATTGAAGCCTACAGGCAGTGTCTGCCAGCCCTCATACAGCTTCACGTTGCGCACGAGGAAGCGGCGGAAGTTTTCAATAACAAAGTTCTCTACGCTCTCGTCGGCAATATTCTCTGCCAAGAAAGGCACGAGCGAAGCCAAGAAGCGGTTAGGCATCTTCTGGCGATACACACGCTCAATGATGTCAGAGGGCTTCAGTTGAAACTTCTCTTCAAAGCGCTGACGAATATGCTCGGGCAGTTGGCACTTCAAGATGTCGCCCACCAGGTTCTTACCCAACACGGCACCACTACCCTCGTCGCCGAGGATGAAGCCCAGCGGCGATACGTTCTTTACCAGTTTCTCGCCATCATACAAGCACGAGTTGCTACCAGTGCCCAAGATGCAAGCGATGCCAGGCTCGTGGCCACAGATGCTACGAGCAGCAGCCAGCATATCAGAAGCCACCTCCAGACGGCCCTTCACATTCAAATGACGGCGCAAAGCCTTCTCCAATACGGGCAGTTTCTCGGCGGTGCATCCAGCACCGTAGAAGAACACGTCGTCGATATCGGCCGAGGGCAACTCGGGCAAGAGCGAAGTCTCTATTTCAGCGGCTATCTCATATTCAGTTTGGAAGAAGGGGTTTGTGCCGCGTGTCTTTATGCTTTTTACTGCTTTACCATTTTCTGCCAAACACCAGTCGGTCTTGGTAGAACCACTATCTGCTAAAAGTATCATATCAGTTATGTTTTTTGTTAGTTACGAATTAGGTGATTAATTATAGTTTAATGTAAATCTTCTTCTTGAAGAGGTAGAGACCGAAGGCCCAGTTTATCAACACATAGGTGATTGAGTAGAGCAGCGATGCAAACTGGTTGGGGAAGATGCTGCAATACAGTGTGTCGTAGATAAAGTGGTGGATAGAGGTGTCGCCCAGCAACTTATAGATGCCGAAGGGGATGAGCAACAGGTCAGACCATACGAAGATGGCCAAGGGGTTGCAGCCAAACACCTGGAAGAAGCGGGTAGCAAAGCCTTGCTTGCCCTTCTTGTCAACCAGCCATGTGAGCAGCGCCAGCACTACCGAACCCATACCACAAGTTACCATAGCAAAGGTGGGTGTCCACAGTTTCTTGCTGAGGGGGCAGCCATAGCTGAGCAGCCAGCCACCGATAGCCAGCACAGCGCCAATAACGAAGAGGCGCTCTATTTTGTCGTTAATATCGTGCAATTCCATCACAATCTTGCCTACGCAGAAGCCAATGAGCACGTGTGCCAAAGCCGGAAGTGTGCTCAGCAAGCCCTCAGGATCGGGGCTTTCCCAACGATACACGTGGTTAGCGCCCAGGATGGCGTTGTCAACAATAGCGATAATATTTGTTTCGTCGTGGGCATAGCCGTTCATGGTTACCAGCAAAATCCAGTAGCCTACAAAGATGAAGGCGATGAGCCAAGGAATAAACTTATGTTTAACGGTAACGCCAATGAGTGCTGCCAAGCCATAGCAGATACCCAGACGGGGGAACACGCCCAAGATGCGCAGATGTCCCAATGGATCTTCGGTGCCGCGGCAGAGCATGAACAGCAGCGACAGGGCGAGACCGATAAGCCAGAGCAGCGAGGCGCGCTTCAATATTTTCAAACCGCAAGCTGCCGACCACTCAAACTTAAACTTCTTCAATGACAGATAGGTGGTGATACCCATGATAAACATGAAGAAGGGGAAGATGAGGTCGGTAGGTGTAAGACCAAACCATTCGGCGTGCTGCAACGGAGCATAGGTTTCCTCCTCGGGGCCGCCGGGGTTGTTCACAAGAATCATGCCAGCGATGGTTACGCCGCGCAAAATGTCAATCGATGTGATACGTTGACTCTTCGTCTTTACTTTATCCATATATTTAATTCGTCGTTAAATTAGGTTTTCAGTGAGCAGAAGCAGGAAGCCTTTTCCTCCTTCTGCTCCTGTAATATTATAAGGACAGTTAATGATGCAGTAAGTGAGAAACAAACAAGCCCCTTGCCTAAGCAAGAGCTTGTTTACGATAAACTATTTGTATAGCCAATATTTCTTTGCCAACTTTTTAAAGTTTTCGGCATCCTTATCCCAGTAGGGCTGAACATCTTCCCACATATGGCGCTTCATAAACAGCTGGCGTATTTGTTTTGAGCCACACACCTTGTCGAACATAGCGTGGCGTTTGGTGCACTGTGCCAGCACGTCGTGGTCGGGGTACAGCTTATACAGCTCTTGCAGCACAACAAACTGGATGTTTGTCAGGCGAGCCTTCTTATAGTCGGAAAGATACACCTGAACGCCTTGCAGTTCCTGGCCCTTACCAAAGGCATAGAAGGGTGTGTAATACATGGGGCGGAACATAACGCCCGGCAGGTTCAGCGCGTTCAAGCGGCTGGCCAGTTCGGGAGCCTTAATCCAGGGAGCGCCAAACATCTGGAAGGGCATGGTGTAGCCCACACCGATAGAGATGCTATCAAGCTCGCCCACGATGCCCGACATTGAATAGTAGGGGGCTGACGAAGCGTGGGGAATGTGGGGTGAAGGCAATACCCACTGCAAGCCAGTGTCTTCGTAGGTCATGCGGCGCTTCCATCCTTTCATCTTAATAACCTCAAGGTCGCACTTCTTGCCCAACATATTTTCGCCGTTCAGCAACAGAGCCACCTCGCCGGGTGTAAGGCCGTAAACATACGGTATCTTAAACTGTGAAACAAACGAGATGCAGTCGTCTTCAGTAAGGCAGCCTTCTACCTTCTCGCCACCTAAGGGGTTGGGGCGGTCAAGTACCATCACCTTGATGCCATTTTCGGCAGCAGCCTTCATCACATTGCCTAAGGTGCTGATGTAGGTAAACGAACGACAGCCAATGTCTTGAATGTCATATACCAGCACATCAATGCCCTTCAACATCTCTTTCGAGGGGGTGCGGTTCTTACCATAAAGCGAGAACACGGGCACACCCGTTGTGGGGTCGGCGGCGGCATTGTTTACGTGGTCGCCAGCATGAGCGCTACCACGCACGCCGTGCTCAGGACCAAAGAGGGCCACCAGCTGCACGTTCTTTGCTTCGTGCAGAATGTCAATGTCCGACTTCATAAAGTTGTCAACGCCTGTAGGGTTGGTAATCAATCCCACACGTTTTCCCTCTAATTGTTTGAAATTGTTGGCTTTCAATACTTCGATTCCAGTACTAACTTTCTGTGCAGAAACGGTTAACGCGGCGGCAGCAAGAGCCAAAACGCATGCTGCTCGACGGATTATAGGTTGTAAATTCATGATGATAATTACTTAGTATATTTGCTACAAAGATAGGCAAATTAAATTATTCGGCCCATGAAAAACAATAAAAAAGCTCTCTACACGATGAAAACCCTTAAGTTTTGCAAAGTGTAGAGAGCAATATATAGATAGTTATTAGCGGTAGATGTTATTGGTAACGGTAAACCATTTATTTATATTGCGTTGTTTTCTATCGTTATATCTATCCTTCTATCAATGTTTTTTCGGGGCTATCATGCCTTACTTTGTAGTTTATCGATAGGTGTCATACTCGGCATCGGAAGCGCAGTCCCACCATACAGGATAGCTCCATATATCGGTATCTTCGGCATGCTTATTGGCGGCGAGAGCCTGCGTCTCGTTATACGACAGCTCCAAGGTGGCGGGCAGACGCCAGCGACGTGGCCAATACTTAGGATCGTCTTTCGAGGTGCCTTTCAGCTTATCAGTACCTGTGAAGAGTACGCTGCGGTCCATGCCCGGATACACAACGCCAAAGCCGGTGTTTCCAGCGCTATAGTTGAAGCGGCGCATATCGTTCCAGTTTTCCAGGCTGCAACCCATGGCCACATATTTCTGCAGCATGATGTCGCTCATGGTAAGCTTGTCAGCGTTCTGGCATACAGCTTCGCTGTTCATGTAAGCCGTAATTTTTGCATCGTCCATCGGCATCATGTCAGGGTTGTTGTAGCCCTGTCCCTGCCAGTAGGTCAGTTTCTTCTGCATATAGTCGATGTGCGCCTTGATGCCCTCTTTATAGGCAGCCAATGCCTCGGCCTTCTTGCCCTGACGGAAAAGCACCTCGGCCTTGATGAAGCAAGCCTCGTGGTAGGTCATAATTTCGAAGTCGCTGACGGGGCGAAGTTGGAACGAGCCAGTGGAGCCTACGGCACCAGCGTTCAGTGCTTCGGTGGTAGAGAAGTACCAGTTTACATCGGTTTCTTCCTTATCCTTGTTACCAGTCAGTTTCGAGTTGCTACGCAATGACACGTAGGCGGTATCGCCAGCATAGGCATAGTTAGAATTGTTTACAAACACCGATCCAGCCTGATATTTCACCTTTACCACCTTGTTGCCCTTGTCATCGGTTTCTTCGGTAGCCTCGTGCACCTTCTTCATGTCGGCCAAGAAGGCGGCCCGCTTGGCATCGTCGCTGATGGCATAGCTGATGGTTTTATCCGTTGCAGCCCATGTGGGTGCTACAATGCTGTTCCATCCTACAGCCTTCAGGCGTTCGCAGTCGCCGTGACAGTCGACACCCTTCGAGCGGTTCCACTTATACGAGTTTACCTTTCCGTTCACCAGTTTTATATTGCTCATAACAGCAGGCACAATCTTGGTGTATCGAGGGTCTTCCACGCCAGCGCCGCGCATGTTGGTCAGCAGGTCGGTGTAATATTTTGTTATGCGCTGTGTGGTGCCATAGCCCACACAGTTCCAGTTGCCATTGGTCATGATGGGGTCGCCGAGCAGATAGTCGGTCACGTCCTGTCCGCTGTTATAGCACGGTATCACCGAGTTGTCGTCAATGCTCTGCGGGCCCTTCTGCAAACAAGCCAATATATCTTCAGGCTTATACAGGTCGGCCTTCTTCGACAGCTTCAGCAGGTAGCGAGCCTTCAGTCCGTAACACAGCTTCAGCCATTTCTGCACATCGCCGCCGTTCATCACGTCGCCCTTGCTCAGCGGTGTAGCCTTAGCATCCTGCGCCTTGCTAAACAGCTCGATAGCCTCATCCAGTTTTGCAATACAGCCATTAAAGATGGTCTTTCCATCGTCGTAGGCAGGCACAGGCGAGTTGCCTAATGCCTCGGTGTAAGGTATCTCGCCATACACGTCGAGCATCTGCATGAAGCCGAGAGCGTGGAACACGTCGGCCACCGCCATATAGTGGTAAGCGTTTTCAGCCTTTGCCTTGTCGTACAGGTCGTTAAGGTTTGACGCACACTCTACAAAGAAGGTCTGGTAGGTGGTGGTAGTGGTACCATTGGCAAAGTTCCATGTCACGGCGGCGGGGCCGTGGGTGCCACTGGTTGAATACAGCACACCCGCAATCATCGACGTGCGATAGTTGGTAACACCTGCCGAGTACATATACATACGTTCTATCCAGGGCACGCGGTTGTCTACCTCGGCGGTAGTATTGTTTGGCTTGTCGGGGTCAACGTTCACGTCAAGAAAATCGTCGCACGAGGTAAGACCGAGCGAGAGCAGACATCCAGCTGCCAGCATATATTTTAAACTTTTCATATAGAAATATCGTTTTATTGATGTTTAAACTATGTTTTATTTCACACGGGGCGAGCGACGTTAAAACGTGATGTTCACGCCGAAGGTCACGGTGCGTACTGAGGGCACGCTGCAATAGTCGATGCCAGTAGCACCTGAACCACCCGTACCACCAGCGGTACAAACCTCAGGATCCATACCTTTATAGTTAGTCCAGGTAAGGAGGTTCTGTCCTGTGATGTTAGCCGAGAGGCGCTTGATGATGTTGTGGCTGGGCAGCAAGCTGGTAAAGTCGTAGCTCAACGACAGCGAGCGCAGCTTCAGCCAGTTGACACTCTGAATGAAGTTGTAAGAGTTGTCGGCATAGTTGCTCCAGTATTTCTGGATCATTGCCTCGCCCGAGTAGGTTGTCTTTCCGAAGGTGTAGGTCTTTCCTGCCTCGTAGGTAGCGCTGTAAGGCTCTCCTGTTGTGGCGTTAATGCCCTCCATGGTTACGCTCTGACGGTTGTTGAGCGTTGTGAGCTTGCTCAGACCGTTGTTCACCATAAACTGCTCCGTTCCGTTGAACACGTCGCCGCCAATGCGGAAGTCGAGCAAGAACGAGAGCGACAGGTTCTTGTAGGTGAAGGTGTTGTTCCATCCGCCTATGAGTTTCGGTTCGCGGTTGCCCACCACGTCGTTGGAGCCGCTGTGTACCTTGTAAAGACCGGTTGTCGGGTCGATGAGATACTTGCCGCCCTTTATCTCGTTTCCGTCGGCATCGTGTTCTGTCTCAAAGCGTGTGCCCACGAGCGCCATGAACTTGCCGCCGTTAGGTACTGAGGCCGACTTCACTGTTCCAAACTGTGCATCGGTGGGGTAGAACATGCCTACGCCCTCGAGGAAGTCGCCCAGACGGCCCTTGTTGTAAGAGAAGTTGAGTGTCGACTCCCACTTAAAGTCTTTACCATCAAAGGGTTTACCCGTGAGGCTCACCTCCATACCTTCGTTGATAACCGATCCCGAGTTGATTGACATCATAATATATCCGCCAGCATTTGACAAACGGGGTGATGCAATCTGGTTCTTAGTAGAGCTGTGATAGTAGGTCCAATCCAGCCCCAGTCGGCCGTTCAGGAAGCGCAGCTCAGTACCAATTTCCCATGCGGTCTGAATTTCGGGTTTCAAGATTGAGTTGCCCTTTGTGTAGACGTTGCCCACACCTGTGTAGCCGCCATAGTTGATAGGCTTCTCCAGGTATGTCAGCGTAGCATAAGCGTCGGCATCCTTACCTACCTGTGCCCAGCTGGCGCGCACCTTACCGAACGATAGGATGTCGTTCTTAGGCAGCAGCTCGGTGAACACAAGAGCGCCGCTCACTGATGAGTAGAAATAAGAACGGTTGTCGAGCGGAAGCGTTGACGACCAGTCGTTACGACCCGTAAAGGTGAGGTAAGCCAGGTTCTTGTAGGCTGCGCGTGCCTCGCCATACACACCTACGAGGCGCTTCTTTGTTGTGCCGTCGTTGAAGAACTGGTCGCCCGCAGCGATGTTGGTGAAGCTTATGGTTCCCGGTGTTGTGAAGTTGTAGCCCCAGTGGGTCTGGTTCAGACGTTCGGTGCTCTCAGCTGTTGTACCTAACATCAGGCCGAGGTCGAAGTCGCCGAAGGTCTTGTGCAGGTTTGTCATCACGTTCGATGACCAATACTCGTAGCGGTAGTCGCTCTTCGAGAGACGTCCGTTCTGGTAGAGCTCACTCACCACAGATCCCGGTGCTATGTAGGTGTAGGCGTCGGTGGTGTAGTTGTCATAGCCGAAGCGGGCGGTAACATCCCACCAGTCGGTAAGTTTATAGTTGCCCGACAAGGCTCCCGTAAAGCGGTGTGTCTTGTCATACATTTTATCTTTATTGATAATCCAGTAGGGGTTTTCCTTATCGTCGGCCAGTTCCCATACGCCATCAAACAAACGATACTTGGTGCCATCGTCGTTCAGATAGTGCGACATATTTTCCTGCAAAGGCCAGCCATACAGCGCTGTCATGGTACCTGTGCCGCCGCTGTTCCACAGTCCGCTAGAGGTGAGCGTCTTGTCGGTTTTTGATATTGAGTAAGTTACGTTGGCGCTGACCGTCAACTTGCCATACTTCTGCTCGCCGTTGAAGCGCACGGTGGTCTTGTCGTAGCCCGTCTTGCGCACAATGCCCTGCTGGTCAAAATTAGAGAGCGAGAGGAAGAAGCTTTGGTTTTTTGAGCCGCCCGAAATGCTTACGTTGTTATCAAACACGGCTCCTGTGCGGAAGAAGTCGCCTATGTTATCATACAGAGTTTCGCTGCCATCATAGGCTTTGCCCCACGAGTTGTAGGTCAGGTCGTTAAACACGCCGTTGTCTGAGTAGGCTCCGCGTCCAAACTGCTTCTGTGCCTCAGGCAGCTTTGTAGCGAACGATGCGCTCACCTTGCCCGAATAGTCAACCTTCACGCTTCCCTCAGCACCCTTCTTGGTGGTGATGATGATGGCACCGTCGGCAGCACGTGAACCGTACAGAGCGGCGGCGGCAGCACCCTTCAGCACTGATATATCAGCAATATCTTCGGGGTTGATATCCATCACACGGTTTGAGAAGGTGGTGGCGTTACGGGTCATACCATCGGTGCCCGAGTTGCCCACCACGCTGGTAGAGTTATCATAAATAATACCATCAACCACAAAGAGCGGTTGGTTTGAACGTCCCTCAGCCGTTGAGTTTGCGCCACGAATAACAATGTTGGCACCCGCACCAGCGGCACCACTGCTCTGCGTGATGTTTACACCTGGCACCTTGCCAGCCAACGAGTTAATGACGTTGGTATTTTTATTCTTCATCAGTTCGTCAGCCTTCATGTCGGTTACTGAATAGCCCAGCGCCTTACGCTCTTTCTTAATACCCATGGCCGTTACCACCACGTCGCCCAGCGAGCGCGAGTCTTCATTCAGCATCACGCTCACCTTGCCCGAAGCAGGCACCTTGATGGTTTTCTTTTCAAAGCCTATGCAGCTCACCTCAAGGATGGTACCTTGTGGAGCCGAAAGGGTGAAGTGGCCATCGACATCGCTCACCGTGCCTCGGCTGGTACCTTTCACCACGATGCTGGCGCCAATGATGGGTTCGCCAGCAGCATCGGTAACAGTACCTGCAACAGTGATTTTCTGTTGTTGCACGGCTGTGGGCGTAATAAAGTTGTCTACTGGAACGGCCGATGCCTTAAGCGAATGTGCACTTAAGGCCAGCGTAGCCATTGCTGTGGCAGCAAAGATGAGCTTCACGTTCACCGCCTTCTTTCGGTAGTTTTCATTCATCATAGTTGTTTTTAATAAAAAAATTACGCATCGCTATAGTGAAGAAAGCCTTCACCACACAAGCACCATCAAGCATATAACTGAAAACCTGCGCCGTCTCAGCGCCGCAATCTATCATTATGTCATACTATCAAGCATATAGCGATATTTTCTGACTGCAAAATTAAAAGAAAAGCGTCAAAGCGTAAAGCAGCAGGCAATAAATATTATTTTTGCAATGTCGAAGTTACAATTCGATATTTTTTAAGGCTTTTTCACAAAAGAATATTACTATTTATAATTGAGGGCGCGCAAAATATTACAAAGTGTAAATATGAGAAAATAAATAAAAACTTTTTGATAGAATATTTAAACGTTTTTCTTGCAAAAAGTGCACATAAATAGTGTATAAAATAGCAAATGGCAAGCACAAGAGCCTTTTTAAAGCCCCGCACTTGCCATTCTTATCATTACTTACTCACACTATTATCGTATCATTATCTTAGCCGTTTGCTGTTGGGCGCCCGCACACACCTTAATAATATATATACCGCGCGCGTTCGAGGGCAAGGACACCTGTTGCTTTCCAGCCGCTACCGTTTGTTGCATAGCCAGTAGGCCCGTAGAATTATAAACCGCAACAGTGCCGTTAGTGGGCATTGATAGCGTCAACAGTTTGTTTTCTACATCTTTGTCAATGCCTATCTTGTCTTGGCCTACATGATCGGCCACGGCCCCAATGCCCGATGCTATCTGGTCGCTATACAGCAGTTGCCACTCGCTCAGTTGCAGCATGCTGTCGCCATTGTTGCCATCCATCACCATACGGTAGTGGGCATAGGCATGCTTATTATTGAAAGCAAAGAACAGTGTGGTTTTGCGATTAGGAAAGGCTATTTGCGTTTGCTGGTCAAGCGTCACCCAGGAGGTGCCATCGTCTGAACCCATCAATGTCCATGCCTTTGGGTCGCGTCCTACATTGTCATTGGCCGACGACACGCTATAGAGATTGGCCACCACTGGGGTGTCGAAGTTATAATTTAGCCAAGAGCCCATAAAAAATGGATAGCAATATTTGGTGTCGATATTGTTGTCGGCCACCTTGTCGCCCGTTTCATTAACGTTGTCAACAGGCACTAAGGCCGTTGTCGTGGTGCCAGAGGCGTTTAGAGCATCGGTGGTAACACACTGTCCGTTCAGTTGCCAGTCGTCAATCACCACCTCATCGGCATCGGCCTTCGATACAGCCGTTATGTTTAGGCGAATATATTTCCATTCGGCATTGCTGCTCAGCGTGTTGGTCACCACCGTTGCGCGTTTGTTAAACGCCTTGCTCAGCTCGGTGCGCAAGACAGTCCACTTAGTGCCATCTTTCGACACTTCCACCTTCCAATTCTTCGGGTTGGCCTGTGTCTCTCCCTGAGCGCTACCAGCACACAGCGCATACGATTTCACCTTAAAAGGCCACGGGCTCTCATACACCACCTGTGCCTGTCCGTTGGTCAGCGGTATACGCACTGAGGTTGACGGATCAGAATCGGCGATTGCTTTTAACGAAGCGGTAGAAGAGGCTGCCGTGAAGGTGCCACCATTGCTGAAGATGCCAGGATAGAAGGTAGCGGTGGGCATTAACTGTGCAAAGACGGTGTAGGTTTGCGCAGTGCCCTCGCCCTCGGTTAGCAGACGAAACTGGCTGTAGCCCTTCTGAGCCGAAGCGGTATAGAAGGCAGTGGCGGCGGCACAAGCAAACGATTGGTGCGAGCGATGGTCAATGTTGTCCCACGTCTTGCCATCGGTCGATCCTTGCAGTGTCCAGCCTGTGGGCGCTTGCTGCCCTGTGGTGGCGGGGGCTGTTACGGCATAGCGGGTGGGCTTATACAAGCCATCGGCCGTGCACACCTCGGTGCCCTGAGCGGTAAATCCCAAGTTGGTGTTAAGGGTACCCACCAGTTGCCAGTCAGACACGGCCGTATTCTTTCCACCATGATTATCTGTGATGTTCAGGCGAAAGCGGGTGTAGAGCCCATCGGTGTTCAGCGTGTGGCGTTGAGTGGAGGCACGGTCGGCAAACTGGGCATTGTCTTGGCGGTCGAGTTCTATCCATGTTTCGCCATCGTTTGAGGCTAACAGTGTCCACGTTTTGGGGTCGTTAGCGCTCGGTTCGGTTCCTACCGACACGCTATACTGCAAAGGGCGCACGGCCACTTCTGACTGATAACTGAGCGACAACTGGTGCCCTGCTACCGAGGCCGACGTGGTAGGGTCGGCATCGATGGCCAGCGCTGCTTGGTCGGTGGCGGGGCTGAGGGTGAGCACGCCACCATTCTTTGTCACATCGCTCATCATGGGCGTGGCGGTGGTGAGAAACTTGAAGCTGTCGAAACTAAACGCGCTGGTACTCGAGGTGACCTTTGTCTTAAAGCGCATATACACATCGTGGCGGCCTGCCACAGGAGCGATGTCGGCGGTAAGGGTAGCCCAACTGTCGGTGGTAGGAGCATTGATGGTGGCAATGGGCTTGGCCGAGGGGCTGTCGAGGCACACTTCTACGCTGCCACCCACTGCTTTGTTCGCTACTTTAGAAAGGGTGAGTTGCACCTGTCGTGCAGGGGTCGACCCGAAGTCGACATTGCGATAACAGGTGTACAGCCCTTTTTTGATGTTAGTGACCACAGTGCGGCCATCAATCTGGTCGGTGTAAACACCTTGGGCATAATCGAAGTCTTCGGCCTGAAACACTTGCCACGCCTCTTTCACAATGCCCGATGTGGGAGCAAACGCGTTAAACGCTGCCGACACAGCGGTAGAGCAGCCAAAGGGCTGATTGTCGTAACGCTTGTCGCCATAAGTGCCATCTTCGGCAGCCTTGGTGAGCCATGCCGACGAGGTAATGCCCTTTGAGTTGCGGTTGCTGTAGGCATGCAGAGCGTTGCGCTGCATCCAGGTCATGATGCTGGGCACATTAAAGCGGGTGGCATACAGGCGCATATAGCGCATAAGGATGCCCTTAAAGCCACAGAGGTCGCCCTCAACGGTTTGGCACACGTTGATAATGCCATCACTGTTGCACAGGTGATTCAGCGAATAATCTACGATCTTCTTGGCATCTTGCAGATAAAAATTGTCGCCATAATGATTATATAATAAGGTGGCAGCGCCTAACATGGTGCCTTGATTGTAGGTTGACGACCAATAGCTGTAACCACCCGGTATATTGGTCTCGGCGTTCCAGGTAAAACAGTCGTACACGGCACCTGACTCGGCATTGAACAGATAGCGGCGCTGATTGTCGTACAGGGCGCGTGCCTTTTCATAATAGCTCTCGTCGCCCAAGCCCATGGCTATATAGCAGGCAGCCACCTCGGCCGGACCATTGATGCACGAGTTGGTACCGTTCTTGCCTCCACTCTGCTCGGCCCAGCGCAGCATGCCCCACTGGTTGTAGGCGCGCTGCCAGATGCCATCAAAGGCTCGCTTGGCATCGTTGATATATACTTTTTGGCCAGTAAGCTGATAGGCACGAGCGGCAGCAATAATCATCCACATCACGTCGTCGTTAAAATCGTGTCCATACCATTTATAGGCATCTTCATACACCAGGTGCAGCCAATCGGTGCCTACCTTTTTCTTGAAGTAATTGTATACCGAGGTGAAAGCATCGAGATATTGCTTTTGGCCCGTGGTTTCGTAGGCGTCGAGCATGGTTTCAAGAATCTCGGGTTCGCCCCATCCGCCCTTGGTAAAGGTTTTGCCACCACTCACGGTTTGAAGGAACGAAGCGAGGTAGCGCTCGCCCATCTCATCGCGCAAAGCGTGGGTAAAGGTGGTGATAGGAGTTTCTTCAACAAAGGTCCACGATTGCTGTGCAGCATCGTCGCCCGTCTTCTTAACGCCCAATGCTAGTTGGGTGCCATCACTTGTATTAACGGCACCGAGGTAACGCAACTGTGTACCTATGGTTTGGGCCACACGATAGGTGTTTGTGCTGGCATCAATGGGCTCAAGGGTCCATTGTGCCGATGTGGCAGTGGCCTTATCCGACTGCTGGGCTACCGTTGAAGCGATGGTGAGATACTTGCCCGTATATACGTTGCGCAGCACCCACTTTTCGCCTTGACGCTCGGCATACCACTGTTGAGATGGGGCTGGCGTTTGGGTCCAGAGCACTACTTTCTTGCCGTTGTCGAAGGCTGAGTTTTCTACAAACACAGCCTTACCCTTGTCGGTAGCGGGCACCAGACGGTAGGCTTTACCAGCTTCAACATCGGCCCACAGCCCTTGCACAACAGCAATGCAGGCTACTGTAAGGATGAGTTTTTTCATACGAATTATTATGTTTTTAAATTGTTTTGGTCTTTTGCAATATATTATAATAACAGGTACAGGTGCTATTTTTGCACCACCGTAGCGTTTTTTAACACAAGGGGCGCCACGTCCTCCAGCAACCAAACCGTTTGTTAGATATTTCGCGCTTCGCGCGTTGTTTTTAAACATTAATTCCCATTAATTGAACATTAATTAAACATTAATATTCGCGCTTCGCGCGTTTGTATAGGAATACGAATTGTCATAAATTATCCATGAATTTATCTACAAATTACAATTGCAGAATGATTAAACGAACACAGATTGCAGATGCATTTTTAAAGTAGGACGGTGGTCTCCGTGCCCCGTCCTCCCACAACCAAACTGTTTGAATCGATATTACTTTTTGGGGGTGCTGGAGGACGGGGCACAGAGGCCACCGTCCTACTAAAATTTGCCTCGCCCATCACATGAATTCTTCGTTCTTCACTTAACCACACCCCGTCCTACTATGGTTTGCAAGGCTATTTACTCCCCTCTCCGACGGGGAGGGGTTGGGGGTGGGGCTGTTTTTGCATAAATATACAGAAATGAAATTGCGCTGCGAAAGGCATCAAATTACAATCTGAAAGCATGGGTTTCAGGCTGCGAAACCAAGGGTTTCAGGACGTGAAACCAAGGGTTTTAGGGTGTGAAACCCATGGTTTTGCAAATGAGAAGTATCAACTTTTAAAAGTGAAAGAAAAGAAGACGAAAATCGAGGCGATTGTTATTATTTTAACAAATGTTTTGTAAAGATATGTAAAACTAACAAAATTAAGAAACGCCTAAAATGGGGCTCATTTTGCATAAATATGCAAAAGCAACTGTATATTTATGCAAAAACAAGTTTTTACGAACATAAGGGGGAATAAAAAAGCCACCGCATACCCTGCGGTGGCTATAGATGTATAACTTGAGTTGACTGACTCCTGCATTACTTCTGATTTGTTATAGTAACTTCTTTATTCCGTTTGCTCTAAGAATCGGAAAAATAGCATCGCCATACAACACCGAGAAGCGGCTTTTTTAAACCCTAAATACCATACTTGTTGAAATAAAAAAATACCATTCTCTCATATACTAAAAAACCTATTTTCCTTGCGGTCTTGTATCGTTGGGACGTAATTTCGCAACTAATCCCACCTGATTACAAATCTTTCAATCTATCCGCTGACGATTGCTGTAGGCGATGCTCGCAATGTTCTGGTTGCAAATATACACACATTCTGCAATATATAATACATAAAGTAAAAGGTAAAGTAGATTGCATAAAACACTACTTTATTAATTGTCAATGGCTTACGCAATTAATCATAATTATTAAAGTAGATTATTTTTCCATGTAAACAACTACTTTTAAGCCTCTTTTCCTCACTTTTTAGCTCATTAAACGCAAATTACCCAACCATTAACTGTTTCTATCTTCACCAAGTTATCTTTTTAATTATGTTCTGATCCTCAAGAATATGCTCAATATAATCCTCGTCTAAAAACGTTACACTAATTTTGCCTTCACAAAATGCTTTTCTGTCAATAGACAAAAAGGGATAATCAATAAAATCCATCAAGATAATTTCAGTATCAGTAAATGTTAGTTTACGAAAACTCTTCCCAAAAAAATCATACCATAGTTTCTATTATTAGTTGATTATCAGAATTATACGCTCTAAACGGTAGAAAAGTGACCGTATGGATTCTGATTAGATACGAAAAGCGTGAGATTTAACATATTTAACTTTCGTTAGTGTCAAATTGGCAGAAATAAAGAAGAAAGCCTGTCGGTAATGAAGAATTTTCACGACCGACAGGCTTGTCTGTATTTTATCTATAAAGTTATCTCCATAGAGGCTCCGAAATCCAATTTTCAGGGAATCCCATTGCTGTCGGATCTACCTGTGGATAAGAAGCGAGTAATGATTTGAGTTCATTCTTGAAGTCCAATCCATATCCCATGGAATCAAGCCAATATGCTATACAACAGGCTATAGCATATACTTTGTTCGCATCAACACCATCAATGTTCACCCATGCACCACGTAAAGAAGCGTTCATTTGTGGAGCATTGGAAAGATAGCGATTCCAAAGTCGTGAGTGGTGAGCGCAACAGTTTCTCAAGACAGTTACACTGCGCATCCAGCTTTCCAACACCTCATGCTGTGGAAGATTGAATTGACGAGCTACACGCTTCTTCAACTTCTTGTCACTGAAATTGTAATAGAGTTTTGAAAGCGTGCCAAAAGATGCAAGTTCAAGCGTTTTCCATGCTGGAGGGAATATCGGCTTGTCATAGTTGCGCCTATGCTCTTTGATAAAGTCCTCCTTGCTACGTTGAAGTTCTCTATCTATGGAGTTCATATTCTCAATAAACTTGTGTTCATCGTCAGCAAGACTTGTATCAAAGAACCAAAACGGTCCATGAGCCAAAGAGAACTCTTGTATAATCTTTGTGCGCAAAGCAATCTCTAATCGTTGAACAGCCTTGAATATCAATTCTCTCAACTCTATATCAAAGTTATAGAGAGCTACGGCATCTTCAAATCTACTATTAGGCTTAAATTGATGTGTAGTCTTGTCTGCCTCCATAGGACGAAGGTATTGAACAAAACGAAAATAGCTGACCTCACCAAGAAATTTTACAGCCTTGGATGAATCAGCAATATTTAAGTCTCTACTTTTTAGTAGTTCTATTTGTTCGGAAATAGAAAGAGCATGTTTAGTGTATAATCTTAATGTTCCCATAAAAGCAAAAGACCCGCCCTGGTTCGCTGTTCAAATGGGAAGCGTGGCGGATTCTGTTATTGCAAAGATACGAATAATCATTGATAATACAAATTTTTAGCAGGAAAAATCACGCAAAAGAGAAATTCTTTGACATATTCATATTTAGTAATGTTAAATCAGACCTTAAAATAATACTTTGCCAGCCAAACAAAGGAAAATGGGGAAAAAGTTTATCTGTCAATACATAAACGCCCAACACCAAAGCAGTCCTCTCAAATATCAACGTATGGAGGTTACTATGCTAACATGCCTTGGTTAATGATGCCTGGTTTTAATTATACTCCAACTTGTAATTATTGGAGTGTTCCAACAACACAATGGGCAAATTTCCCTATTTATGGCGGTGTAGGTGACTATGTACCGACTAATACAACAGACCCCATCGTAAATTCGGGAGCAAGTGGTAATTCTTCAAGAAAATGTAGCTATTGCAATGGCACTGGTCAAAAAGCTGTAGATCAAAGTACTGCAACATTTGGTTCTAACGACCCTATCGTTCGTTGCAATATTTGTGGAAGGAATACTCATCGGTCAACAGGACATTCACATGTCACATGTGGACAATTTGGAGGAACTGGTAAAGCAAGATAGATGGTTACAATGTGGCAAATCCGCCTATACTTTTAAAAAGGCAGATTTGCCATTATGTTCAAAAAAACAACTTGCACAAAACTTCTATAATGTTGGGGTGGTCATCGACTTAACCCTTTTCCCTTTCTTGGTTTCACCATCCTCGTTGCTTGCTGCAAGCATCGTCTTATCCATTCTATCTCATCTTCATCCTTGTTGCGTCCCCAATCCTTGGTATCGCTACCGCCTCCACCTTGGCTTTTTGCGAAGTTAGTTGCCTCGTTGATGTAGCCAACATACAGGTACATTGCACAATAGATGATTTTGTCACCGCAATTGATGAAGTCCATTGCAAAGCTATCGTCAAATAGGCTGCTGTCGTTAATGCTCGTCATACGAGGATAGATGTCTGCTATCTCTGCCAACGCCTTCATGCCAGCCTGCGCCAAAATCTTATTGATCATCTGTTGCTGGTATGAAACAGCTGTTTTTCAAAATCAGCTTCAAATCAGTCCTCCATTGTAAGCACTCGTAATCCCTTGTCAACAGCATTCACGCTATGACAAAATGAAAAGCTCCGCAAATTCTCCACGATAGAAATACGCTGCAAAAATATGTGGGAAATCAGGAACTGCCAAAAAGCACTCAGAAAGTGTTAAAAATCGAAGAGTGTTGAAAATCAAGACTTTATGTTTGGTTATTCATAGTAAGTTATGGTTAGTTATAAGGCTCTAAATATAACCAACAAAGGCAACGTTGTTAACGTTAATCATTTGTTGTTTGTGTTGTTACCTTGCTCTATATTATTGTTTATAACATCCCCTTAATAGCATCATAAGGTTAAACATTCATTATACATTGGTAGGCGCTTTGTGCGAACGATTTTTTTTTGTAAGTTTGCAGCATGAAACACATTCTACATATTATTTGTCTCGCTTTTTGCCTCACCGCTATGGCTGCCTACGGCACCGAGGGCAAGAAGCCGAGCGCCACAGCAAGAAAAATGGAGCGGGCGGGGTATATAAACATACAAAAGGCCGACCCCACGATACACGTATCGCTGATGTATGCTCGTGCCGACAACTTCACAGGGCGCGTGCTCTACACCGACCTGCGCGAAGCCTATCTGCACCCCAAGGCGGCAGCCGCCCTGGTGAAAGCTCAAAAACGACTGAAGCAACTGCGCCCCGACCTCAGCCTAAAGGTGTATGACGCGGCACGCCCCATGCACATACAGCAAACCATGTGGAACGCGGTGCGCGGCACAAAGAAAGACATCTATGTAAGCAACCCTGCCCATGGGGGCGGTATGCACAACTATGGCCTGGCGGTAGACATCACGCTGTGCGACGCCAAGGGCGACACGCTCGACATGGGCACAAAAATCGACTATATGGGCAAGGCGGCACACATCAACCAAGAAGACGTGTTGGTGCGACAGCACCGCATCAGCAAGCAGGCACAACGCAACCGCCAACTGCTGCGCCAAGTGATGCGCTACGGGGGCTTCATGCCGCTGCGCACTGAGTGGTGGCACTTCAACCTGGTGTCGCGCGCCACAGCAAAGAGATATTATAAACCCATACCCTAACCCCCACCCCACACACACCGCATGACCAACGATAACACCTTATTATATATAAAGGAGCATCGAAACGACGATGTGCGCCAACTGGCCCTTCAAGCTACACGCAACACCGACATCGACCTGTCCTTCGCCCTCGACCAGATAGCAGGATGGCAAACAGCGCGACATAAGTTGCCTACATGGGCGGCCACCGACGGCCTTATCTATCCGCCCCACCTTTCTATGGAGCAATGCTCGTCTGAACAAACGGCTGGGTATAAGGTTGAGGTGCTGCGCCGCATCTTTTCATCGGCAGCGCCGCAAGCCACAGAAGAGGCAGCACGAGCCACAGAAGCGCAACAGACAGAAGGCAGCGAGCAGATGCTGAGCATGATAGACCTTACGGGCGGCTTCGGTGTCGACTTTTCTTTCCTCGCCCCGCATTTTGCCCATGCCACGTATGTAGAGCGTAACGCTCGCCTCTGCCAAGGGGCCGAGCACAACTTTGTGTCGCTGGGCCTAAACCACGCCCAGGTGGTGTGTGCCGAGGCCGAACAGTATATCGACGAGATGCAACCCGTAAGCCTTATCTACCTCGACCCCGCCCGCCGCGACGCACAAGGCGGCAAGACGGTGGCCATAGCGCAATGCACCCCCGACGTGGCGGCACTGCTGCCCCTACTGCTGAAAAAGGCTCAGGCGGTAATGGTGAAGCTGTCGCCCATGCTCGACTGGCACAAAGCCATCGTTGACCTGAACAACCACATTGCCTCTATCGACATTGTGGCCACACATGGCGAGTGTAAAGAGCTGCTACTGGTGCTGCGCCCACAGCAAAGTCAAGAGGTGAGGGTAACGTGTGTGAACGATGCGCAACGCTTCAGCTTCAGCACCGCCACGCCCTATGCCTCGCCCGTGCCCTTAGCTCAGCCTCTGCTACAGGCCGACGAAAAATGGCGCAACACGCAAGGCACACTGTACCTTTTCGAACCTAACGCCGCCATCATGAAGGCGGGATGCTTTGCCGCTCTGGCACAAACCTATGGTGTGCGAGCAGTAGGCGCAAACAGCCACCTCTTTGTGGCAGACCACGACATCAGCCATTTCCCTGGCCGACGCTTTGCCGTTACGGCCTTATCAACGCTAAACAAGCAGGCACTAAAGACGGTATTGGCGGGCGTAACACAGGCCAACGTGGCGGTGCGCAACTTTCCGCTCACGGCCGAGGCGCTACGCAAAAAACTGAAGTTGCGCGACGGCTCTGACCGCTATCTCTTTGCCACCACCGACACGGCGGGCACGCGCCTGCTGTTCTGCTGCCAGCAAGCCGTAAAACAAGGCTAACTGTCGGGTTACTTGGCAGTTGACGGGTTTTTCGCCCTTTTTGTTTGCGTTTTTGCTACATTATTGTTAATTTTGCAGTTTCAGAACAATACTTACTACACATAATGTCATCAGTACAAATTAAAAAAGTGGAAACAAAAGCCGACCTGCGTCGCTTCATCGACTTCCACTACGACCTTTATAAAGGCAACGCCTACGATGCACCCAACCTCTTCAGCGACGATATGAACACGCTGAGCAAAGACCGCAATGCAGCATTCGACTTCTGCACGGCCGAATATTTCTTGGCCTACAAAGACAATAAGATTGTGGGACGCGTGGCCGCCATCATCAACAACAGCGCTAACACAAAGTGGGACCGCAAGGCGGTGCGCTTCGGATGGATCGACTTCGTAGATGACATCGAGGTGTCAACAGCGCTGCTAAACGCTGTAGAAGACTATGGCCGACAGAACGGAATGACAGAGGTGATAGGCCCGCTCGGCTTCACCGACATGGATCCTGAAGGTATGCTCACCGCTGGCTTCGACCAGTTGGGCACACAGGCCACCATCTACAATTATCCCTACTATCCCGAGCACATGGAGCGCATGGGGGGCTGGGAGAAAGATAACGACTATGTAGAATATAAGCTGTTTGTGCCCGAACAGATACCCGAAAAGTATACCAAGGTGGCCGAGATGATACAGAAGCGCTACAACCTGAGGGTAAAGAAGCTGAAGCGCAACGAGATTTTCGGCAAAGACGGATACGGACAGAAGATTTTCGACATCATCAACGCCACGTTTAAAGACCTCTACGGATATTCTACCCTCACACAGCGACAGATTGACCAATATGTGAAGATGTATCTACCCATGATCGATCTGGACCTGGTGACGCTGATAGAAGATTGGAGCACACCCGAACATCCACTCGTCGGCGTGGGCATCACGCTGCCGTCGCTCACACGCGCACTGCAGAAGTGTCGTCGTGGCCGACTGTTCCCCTTCGGATGGATACATATATTGAAGGCGCTGAAGTGTCATAAAACAAACATTGTCGACCTGCTGCTGGTGGGCGTCTTGCCCGAATATCGCTCGAAAGGTGCCAACGCGCTGCTGTTCTACGACCTCATACCACGCTATCAGGCATACGGCTTTGAGTGGGGCGAGACACACGTAGAGATGGAAACCAACGAAAAGGTGCAAGGACAATGGCAGTATCTGGAGCGCGAATGTCATAAGCGTCGCAGATGCTATAAAAAGAACATCGGCCTATAAAAAAGAACTATAAGAGAAGGGCTATTAACTATGGAAGAGCAAAATAATCAACCTACGGTACAGTATACCGACGACAACATTCGACACCTCTCTGACATGGAGCACGTGCGCACCCGACCCGGCATGTACATTGGCCGACTGGGCGACGGCAACCTGCCTGAAGATGGCATCTATGTGCTGCTGAAAGAGGTGATTGACAACTCGATTGACGAGTTTAAGATGAACGCCGGAAAACGTATCGAGGTAGACATCGACGATAACATGGCCGTGAGCGTGCGCGACTACGGACGCGGTATTCCGCAAGGAAAACTGGTAGAAGCCGTGAGCGTGCTCAACACTGGCGGCAAGTACGACTCGAAAGCCTTTAAGAAAAGCGTGGGCCTAAACGGCGTGGGCGTAAAGGCCGTGAACGCGCTGAGCGAACGTTTCGAGGTAAAATCGTATCGCGATGGCAAGGTGCGCTCGCTGGTGTTTGAACGCGGCATCTTACAGAAAGATACCACCAAGAAGACCGACGACGAGAACGGCACCTACATCTACTTCCGCCCCGACGCAACGCTCTTCACGGGCTACCGTTTCCACGACGACATTGTGGAAACCATGCTGCGCAACTATACTTACCTCAACTCGGGCCTCACCATCATGTATAATGGCCGACGCATCCTCTCGCGCAATGGCTTGGAAGACTTGCTCAACGACACCATGACCAACGAGGGCCTCTACCCCATCATACACATCAAGGGCGAAGATATTGAGATAGCCTTCACACATACTAACCAGTATGGCGAAGAGTATCACTCGTTTGTAAACGGACAGCACACCACACAGGGCGGTACACACCAAAGCGCCTTTAAAGAGCATATAGCACGCACCATCAAAGAGTTTTTTGGAAAAAACTATGAGTATGGCGACATACGCAACGGACTGGTGGCGGCCATCGCCCTGAACGTTGAAGAACCTATGTTTGAAAGCCAAACAAAAATTAAGTTGGGCTCGCTACAAATGGCACCTGGCGGCGACAGCATCAACAAATATGTGGGCGACTTTGTGAAACGAGAGGTTGACAACTATCTGCATATTCATGCCGATGTGGCCGAGGTGATGAAACAGAAGATTGAAGAAAGCGAAAAGGAACGCAAGGCAATGGCTGGCGTAACAAAACTGGCGCGCGAACGTGCTAAGAAGGCCAACCTGCACAACCGCAAACTGCGCGACTGCCGCATACACTATTCTGACACAAAGAACGACCGCAAAGAGGAAAGTTCGATATTTATCACCGAGGGCGACTCGGCCAGCGGTTCTATCACCAAGAGTCGCGACGTAAACACACAGGCCGTGTTCTCGCTGCGTGGAAAGCCCCTCAACTCGTTCGGACTCACCAAAAAGGTGGTGTATGAGAACGAGGAGTTTAACCTCTTACAGGCGGCACTCGACATTGAAGAGGGCCTCGACACGCTGCGCTACAACAAGGTGATTGTGGCCACCGATGCCGATGTTGATGGCATGCACATTCGTTTGCTCATCATCACCTTCTTCTTACAGTTCTTCCCCGAACTTATCAAGAAAGGCCACGTATATGTATTGCAAACGCCGCTGTTCCGCGTGCGCAACCGTCGCACCAAGATTAAAAACAAAAAGGCTATAGCCGAGGCCGATGCCAAGATGGGTAAAAAGGAGCGTAAGGGCGACTTCATCACCCACTACTGTTATAGCGACGAAGAACGACAGAAGGCTATCAAGGCGCTGGGCCCCGACCCCGAGATTACACGATTTAAAGGTCTGGGCGAAATCTCGCCCGACGAGTTTGTTCACTTCATCGGTCCCGATATGCGTTTGGAACAGGTTACGCTGCACAAAACTGACCAGGTGCAGAAGTTGCTGGCCTACTATATGGGCAAGAACACACCCGAACGCCAAAACTTCATCATCGACAACCTGGTGGTAGAGGAAGACCTGCCCGAGGAAGATAAAGAAAACCGCGACGACGATTAATTGTTTTTCATTATGCACAAAAACAGTAACAAACACTTACACCCCACAACACCATGCACCCTCAAGGTGCGTGTGGCAATGCTGCTGGCGCTGCTGGTGGCTTGCCTGAACCTACAGGCTCAGCTGCGCATCAACACTGGCGACGACAGCCCCATGCGCAAACTGCAAATTGCCGAGATGGCTATCAATAACCTGTATGTCGACTCGGTAGACGAGCAAAAGCTGGTTGAGGATGGCATACGCGGTATGCTGGAGAAACTCGACCCACACTCGTCATACACCACAGCTAAAGAAACAAAGCAGATGAACGAGCCGTTGCAAGGGTCGTTTGAGGGTGTAGGCATACAGTTTAACGTGTCGCAAGACACACTCATGGTGATACAGCCCACACTGGGAGGCCCCTCTGAAAAGGTAGGCATCATGGCGGGCGACCGCATTGTAGCAGTAAACGACACGGCCATTGCGGGCGTAAAGATGGCGCGCGAAGAGATGATGCGTCGGCTGCGCGGGCCTAAGGGCACAAAGGTACACCTCACGGTGATACGTAAGGGCATTGCTGACCGCCTGGCCTTTACCGTTACACGCGACAAAATTCCTGTAAACACCGTTGACGCCGTGTATATGATACGTCCGGGCATAGGATATATACGCATTGGCAGTTTCGGTGCCACCACCTATAAAGAGTTTATGGATGGCGTTGCAAAACTGAAGAAAGAGGGCATGCGCGACCTTATTCTCGACCTGCAAGAAAATGGTGGCGGATATATGCAGTCGGCCATTCAGATAGCAAACGAGTTTTTACAACGCAACGACCTCATTGTATATACCGAGGGACGTAGCAGCCAACGACGCGAATATAAGGCGCAGGGCAACGGACAGCTGCTCGAGGGAAAGGTGATGGTGCTGGTGAACGAATATTCAGCATCGGCAGCCGAGATTGTGACAGGCGCACTGCAAGACCAAGACCGCGCACAGGTGGTGGGCCGACGCTCGTTTGGCAAGGGCCTGGTGCAACGCCCCATCGAGTTTAAAGACGGATCGATGATACGTCTTACCATCGCCCACTATTACACACCCACAGGACGCTGCATACAGAAGCCTTACACCAAGGGCGACAAGGCCGACTATGCCATGGACATTGAGAAACGCTTTAAACATGGCGAGCTGTATAGCGCTGACAGTATTCACTTTGCCGACTCGCTGCGCTATTACACCATACGCCAGCATCGCACCGTGTATGGCGGCGGTGGCATCATGCCCGACTACTTTGTGCCGCTCGACACCACTCAGTACACACCGCTGCATCGACAGTTGGCAGCCAAAAGCTTCATCATCAACGCTTCGTTACGATACATCGACGGTCATCGTAAGGAACTGAAGAAGAAATACAGCTCGTTTGAACAGTTTAAATCATCGTTTGAGGTGCCCAAAAAGGTAATCGACGGCATCTTTGAAGAAGCCGCAAAAGAAAAGGTTACGCCGAAAGACGATGCTGAACGCGAACGCACACTGCCACAACTGCGACTGCAACTGAAGGCTCTGGTGGCGCGCGACCTATGGGACATGAGCCAGTATTTTGCCATCATCAACGAAAGCAACCACGTGGTGCAAAAAGCTATCACGCTGATGACGGGCGAGGTGGCCAAATAAACAGCTGGACAGGCAACCGAGAAACAGCTGGACAGACAACCGAACAAAGGATGAACAAAGCTGAAACAAGCTTTTTTCATCACTGAAATGAAAAAATAATCACATATATTTGTTTGCGTGCAGAAATATTCGTAACTTTGCACCATTCAGTGGAATGAGGGGCTCCGAGAGCTCCTCATTTTTTAATTGTTCACAGTTACACATGGCGTGTGGCAATATGAAAAACAAGATGATGAAAAGCTGACAACACGCCCCAAACAAAATGTATGATAGATAAAAACATCGTTAAAGAGATTGTTGAAACGTGGCTCGAAGACAAGGAATACTTCCTCGTAGATATCGAGATTAGCGCCGACGACAGAATTGTTGTGGAAATTGACCACGCCGACGGAGTATGGATTGAAGACTGTGTAGCGCTCAGCCGCTACATAGAAGAACACCTCAGCCGAGACGAAGAAGACTATGAGCTGGAGGTAGGATCGGCCGGACTGGGACAGCCCTTCAAGGTGCCACAGCAATACGTATGCTTCGTAGGCAAAGACGTTGAGGTACTGGATGCCGACGGCAAGAAATATAAAGGCTTGCTGAAAAGCGTTGATGGCAACAACTTTACCGTCACCACACAAGAAAAGGTGAAGGTAGAAGGCAAAAAACGCCCACAACTAATGGATGTAGACCATACATTCGATATGAACAAAGTGAAATATACAAAATATCTAATCAGTTTCAAATAAAGCTATGGCAGCATTAAAGAAAGACGATACAGTAAGCATGTTCGACTCGTTCAAAGAGTTTAAGGAGACAAAGAACATTGACCGCACCACACTGGTGAGCGTGCTCGAAGAAAGTTTCCGTAATGTGCTCGCAAAGATATTTGGCAGTGACGAAAACTTCGACGTTATTGTCAACCCCGACAAGGGCGACTTCGAGATTTATCGTAACCGCGTGGTAGTGGCCAACGGCGAGGTGCAGGACGAGAACAAAGAAATCTCGCTCACCGAAGCACAGAAAATTGAGCCCGACTATGAGGTAGGCGAAGACGTGTCAGAGCCCGTCGACTTCACCAAGTTCGGACGCCGCGCCATCCTCAACCTTCGCCAAACATTGGCTTCAAAGGTGCTGGAGCTGGAACACGACTCGCTGTACAACAAATATAAAGACCGCATCGGACAGGTTATCGCTGGTGAGGTGTACCAGGTATGGAAGCGCGAGGTGCTCGTGGTAGACGACGAGAACAACGAGCTCATCCTGCCCAAGTCAGAGCAAATTCCTAACGACGTGTACCACAAAGGCGAAACCGTGCGTGCCGTCATCGAGCGCGTTGACAACGACAACAACAACCCCAAGATTATTCTTTCGCGCACCAGCCCCGCCTTCCTGCAACGTCTGCTCGAAGCTGAGGTGCCCGAGATTAACGACGGCATTATACAGATTAAACGCATCGCACGTATGCCGGGCGAGCGCGCTAAGATTGCTGTAGAAACCTTCGACGACCGCATCGACCCCGTAGGCGCTTGCGTAGGCGTAAAGGGTAGCCGTGTGCATGGCATTGTTCGCGAACTGGGCGGCGAGAACATCGACGTTATCAACTGGACAGCCAACACCAAGCTGTTCATCCAGCGCGCACTGAGCCCCGCTAAGATTTCAAGCATCAACATCGACGACGAGAACCACAAGGCAGAGGTGTTTCTCAAACCCGAAGAGGTAAGCCTCGCCATCGGACGTGGCGGCTTGAACATCAAACTGGCATCAATGCTGACCGAATACACCATCGACGTGTTCCGCGAGGTAAGCGATGCTGAAGCCGAGGAAGATATCTATCTCGACGAGTTCTCAGACGAAATCGATCAGTGGGTTATCGACTCAATCAAGCGCATCGGTCTCGACACCGCTAAGGCAGTGCTCAACGCACCGCGCGAAATGCTGGTAGAAAAAGCCGACCTGGAGGAAGAAACCGTTGACCAAGTGCTCAACGTGCTCCGCGCCGAGTTTGAGAACTAACAGTATACCACAAAACATTACAGCACTGCATCCGCACAAGGTGGGGGTGTAGGCACTAAACCCCTAAAAAAGAATAGTAAAGATACAGAATGAGCATCAGGTTAAACAAAGCATTAAGTGAATTAAACATAGGACTTCAAACGGCAGTTGAATTCCTCGAAAAGAGAAGTGAGCTGGGCGAGGTAAAGCCCGAACTGAGCTTCAAGCTCAGCGACAAGCAGTACACAGCACTGGTTGAAGCCTTCAAACAAGATAAGGAAGTGCGCACACAGGCTGAAAAGTTGCTGCAGAAAAAGCCCAAAGAGAAGAAGCGCACTGCCGAGCAAGGCAACGACAACGCTGCCGAACGCCCCGTGCGCACACCCCAGCAGTATAAGCCGCTGGGAAAGATCGACCTTGACAGCATAGGCAAGAAGCCCGCAAACAAGGGAGCCGTTGCTCAGAATGTCAACAATAAACCTAAGGCTCAGACTGCTGCCGTGAGTCAGGAGCCCGTAAAAGTGAATAACGCCGTTGCCGAAAAGCCAGCCGTTAAAGAGGCCAGCAAGCCCGCCGAAGCACCGAAAAAGGTAGAGAAAGTGGTGGCTATAGCTAAGCCCGTCGAGGAAGTAAAAGTGGCCGAGAAGCCCGTTACTGCTCAGAAGGCAGCCGAACCCACTACGCCCGCTGCGCCTAAAGCTACACCTAAAGCTGCCGAGACACCCGCGCTCACCGCTGAGCAGAAGTCGGCCGACCAGCGCACACCGCTGGAGCAGAAGCATCTGGCTCAGCAGCAGAAGAGCGACGACATCTTCACCACCAAGAGCGAGAAGAAAATGCTGAACGCTCCCAAGGTGAACGTGTTAGGAAAGATTGACCTTGCCACACTGAACCAGAGCACTCGTCCCAAGAAGAAGTCGAAGGAAGAGAAGCGCAAGGAACGTGAGGAAAAAGCACAGCAGCAGCGCGACGGAAAGAAGAAGCGCGAGCGCATTAACAAGGTGCGTGTTGACATCAACGCTGCCGCTAACCAGCAAGGCAACAACCGTGGTGGCAACAACAACGGCGGTGGCAACAGCGCTGGAGGCAATGGTGGTGCTGGCAACGGAAAGAAAAAGAAGAACCGCAACCGCGCTCCGAAGCCCGTTGAGGTAAGCGATGAGGACGTAGCACGCCAGGTAAAAGAAACGCTGGCACGCCTCACCAACAAACAAAACCAGAACAAGAAGGGAGCCAAATACCGCAAGGAAAAACGCGAGGCGGTTCAGGAAAAGCTGAACGAAGAACGTCGCGAAGAGAAGAAGGAGAGCAAGATACTGAAACTTACCGAGTTTGTAACGGTGAGCGAATTGGCTACCATGATGAACATCAGCGTAAACCAGGTTATCGGAACCCTGATGAGCGTAGGTATCATGGTGTCTATCAACCAGCGTCTTGACGCCGAAACCATCAACCTTGTGGCCGAAGAGTTTGGCTTCAAGACCGAATATGTAAGTGCCGAAGTGCAAGAGGCTATCACCGAAGAGGCCGACGACGAGAACGATCTCACACATCGCGCGCCCATCGTTACTGTGATGGGACACGTTGACCACGGTAAGACGTCACTGCTCGACTACATCCGTAAGACCAACGTCATTGCGGGTGAGGCAGGCGGTATCACACAGCACATTGGTGCCTATAACGTAAAACTGGAAGACGGACGCCGCATCACCTTCCTCGACACTCCTGGTCACGAGGCCTTTACCGCCATGCGTGCCCGTGGTGCTCAAGTTACCGATATCGCCATTATCATTGTGGCTGCCGACGATGCCGTTATGCCTACCACCAAGGAGGCCATCGCTCATGCACAGGCCGCCAACGTGCCTATGGTGTTCGCCATCAACAAGATTGATAAGCCAGGCGCTAACCCCGACCGTGTGCGCGAAGAGCTGGCGGCCATGAACCTCTTGGTAGAGGAATGGGGCGGCAAGTATCAGTGCCAAGAAATCAGTGCTAAGAAGGGCATCGGCATCAAGGAACTGCTTGAGAAGGTGCTGCTCGAAGCAGAGATGCTCGACCTGAAGGCAAACCCCAACCGCAAGGCAACAGGCTCTATCATCGAGTCGTCGCTCGACAAGGGTCGTGGTTACGTTTCTACCGTGCTCGTATCAAACGGCACACTGCGCGTTGGCGACAACGTGATTGCTGGTACCAGCTGGGGTCGTATCAAGGCTATGTTCAACGAGCGTAACGCACGTATCGAGAAGGCCGGACCCGCCGAGCCCGCCATCATCTTGGGCTTGAACGGTGCTCCTACCGCTGGCGACAGCTTCCACGTGCTGGAGACCGAGCAGGAGGCACGCGACATTGCTAACAAGCGTTTGCAGCTGCAGCGCGAGCAGAGCCTGCGCACACAGAAACGTCTTACTCTGTCAGATATCAGCCACCGCATCGCCCTCGGATCATTCAAGGAGCTGAACATCATCGTCAAGGGCGATACCGACGGTTCTGTAGAGGCATTGAGCGACTCGTTCATCAAGCTGTCGACCGAGAAGATTAAGGTTAACGTTATCTTCAAGGCCGTAGGTCAAATCTCAGAGAGCGACGTTACACTGGCCGACGCTTCTGACGCTATCATCGTAGGCTTCCAGGTACGTCCTTCAGCAGCCGCACGTAAGCAGGCTGACCAGGCTGGCGTTGAAATCAATACCTACTCGGTTATCTACGACGCCATCGACGACGTAACCTCGGCTATGGAGGGTATGCTCGACAAGGTGAAGAAGGAGGTTATCACTGGACAGGTAGAGGTGCGCGAGGTATACAAGATATCAAAGGTGGGCACCGTGGCTGGATGTATGGTTACAGAGGGCAAGGTGCACCGCGCCGACCGTGCTCGTGTGGTACGCGACGGCATCGTGGTTCACACCGCCGACATCGCTGCACTGAAACGTTATAAGGATGACGTGAAAGAGGTGGCCACCAACTTTGAGTGTGGTATCTCGCTCGTCAACTTCAACGACATCCAGGTGGGCGACGTGCTTGAAACCTTCACCGAGATTGAGGTTAAGCAGACGTTGTAAGAAACAAGAAATTAAAAGCGAAACATAAAAAAGTCCATACTCAGTGGTTGTCACCGAGTATGGACTTTATTTATAAAGTTATGACAAGTAATAACACTCTGAACACCCACACAAAAGTAAAAGGGCGCTTTGCTCCCTCGCCCACAGGACGTATGCACCTGGGCAACGTGTTCAGCGCCTTGCTGTCGTGGCTATCAGCAAAGGCAAAGGGCGGCACATGGCTACTGCGCATTGAAGACATCGACCCGCAACGCTCGCATCAAGAATATGCCGACATGCTGATGGACGACCTCACATGGCTGGGACTCGGCTGGGACGAAGGGCCCTACTATCAAAGCCAGCGCACCGACATCTATCAGCAATGTCTCGATGCCTTGAGCCAGAAGGGGCTCACCTATCCTTGCTATTGCACACGCGCCGACATCTTGGCTACACAAGCGCCACACGAAAGCGATGGCCGCGTGGTATATAAAGGCACCTGCCGACATCTTTCTCCAGGACAAAGAACAGGGCCTGCCGCCATACGTATGATGGTGCCCGACGAGGGTAAAGGGCTCGTCACCTTCACCGATGGGCATTATGGTACACACAGCGTTGACCTCACCACGCAGTGTGGCGACTTCATCGTGCGACGCAAAGACGGGGCTTGGGCTTACCAGCTGGCCGTAGTGGCCGACGATGCGCTGATGGGCATTAACGAGGTGGTGCGAGGGCGCGACCTCTTGCTGTCATCACCACAGCAGATATACCTTGCACAGCAGTTGGGCTTCACCCCACCCCATTTTACACATCTGCCACTGTTGTGCAACACCGCTGGACAGCGACTGTCAAAGCGCGATCAAAGTCTGGACATGGCAGCATTGCGCCAACGTTTTTCGCCCAACGCCATCATCGGACTCTTGGCACATGCCGCAGGGCTTCAATCAGCACCCGACCCTATCAGCGCTCACGACCTCATTGCCACCTTCAGTTGGGATAAGATTGGCACCGCCGACATCATCATCAACACCCACGACATAAGCCATCCACAAGTGTGCCAAACTACGCATCAATCAGCAGGTTAAGTTTTACACACACTGACATTACAAGCAGCTAAGGCAACACAAGAGAAGGCTGCGCCCCATCAAGAAACAAAAAATGTGTAAAACGTTCGAATAATCAATGCTTATTTCGTAATTTTGCATTTTAAAGTTGGGCGTAAGGGTTCTATCCCCAAAATGAGCAAAACGAACCGTTAACGCCCCTACAACATCAAGCAAAACATGGAACAGAAAGATATAAAAAATGCCTATGTGCGCCAGGTGGCCGAACAGAAATATGAATACGGCTTTACCACCGACGTGCATACCGACATCATTGAGAAAGGTCTTAACGAGGAGGTGGTGCGCCTCATCTCGCAAAAGAAAGGCGAGCCCGACTGGATGCTCGAGTTCCGCCTGAAGGCCTTCCGCCACTGGCAGACGATGGCGCAACCCACATGGGGACATGTGCATTTGCCCGACATCGACTATCAGGCCATCAGCTATTATGCCGACCCGCTGGCCAAAAAGAAGAACGAGAAAAAAGAGATTGACCCCGAACTGATGAAGACCTTCGACAAGCTGGGTATTCCTCTTGAAGAGCGTCTGGCGCTGAGCGGCGTGGCCGTGGATGCCATCATGGACTCGGTTTCTGTCAAGACCACCTTCAAAGACAAGTTGGCCGAGAAAGGCATCATCTTTAGCTCTATCGGTGAAGCCATACAGCAACACCCCGACCTGGTGCGACAATATCTCGGCACCGTGGTTCCCTACCGCGACAACTTCTTCGCAGCTCTAAACAGTGCCGTCTTCTCTGACGGATCATTCGTTTACATTCCTAAGGGCGTGCGCTGCCCCATGGAGCTCAGCTCTTATTTCCGCATCAACGCACAAAACACAGGTCAGTTTGAGCGCACCCTCATCATTGCCGACGACGATGCCTACGTAAGCTATCTTGAAGGCTGCACAGCACCTATGCGCGACGAGAACCAGCTGCATGCCGCCATCGTCGAGATTATTGTAAACGATAATGCCGAGGTAAAATATTCTACCGTGCAAAACTGGTATCCAGGCGACGAGAATGGCAAGGGTGGGGTGTTCAACCTTGTAACGAAACGTGGCGACCTGCGTGGCGTCAACTCGAAACTGTCGTGGACACAGGTAGAAACGGGTTCGGCCATCACCTGGAAATATCCCTCATGCGTGCTGCGTGGCGATGGCTCACAAGCCGAATTCTATTCGGTGGCCGTTACTAACCACTATCAAGAGGCCGACACGGGCACGAAGATGATACACATGGGAAAGAACACCAAGTCGACCATCATCTCAAAAGGTATCTCGGCAGGACACAGCCAGAACTCGTACCGTGGACTGGTGCGCGCCACCAGCAAAGCCGACAACGCGCGCAACTACTCATCGTGCGACTCGCTGCTGCTGGGTTCCGACTGTGGTGCCCACACCTTCCCCTACATGGACATTCACAACGACAGTGCGGTGGTGGAGCATGAGGCCACAACCTCTAAGATCAGCGAAGACCAGCTCTTCTACTGCAACCAGCGTGGCATCCCCACCGAGCAGGCCGTGGGCCTCATCGTGAACGGCTACGCCAAGGAGGTGCTCAACAAGTTGCCTATGGAGTTTGCCGTCGAGGCACAGAAGCTTCTCAGCGTATCGCTTGAAGGAACAGTGGGATAGTATTCTTTGGGTTTTGAGTTTTAAATTTTGAAGAAAAGTGTTTCGCAAAACAATAATATCGGCTGTTCTTGCAGCTCTTTCAGCTTTTCCGTTTAGCACGCTGACTGCTGCCAAGGTCAATGCTGCCGCTAACGTTGCTGCCAATGCCGCCAATGATGATGATGACGACATGCCGCGCCGCTGGGCGGTTATAACGGGCATGAACCTTTCTTGTCCTACGACAGCGAACATAGACCATAATGCAGCGCATGACGAGAGAGCGGCTTCGTTCGCAAACCCGTTGGGCAACATCATGTTGGAGTATTATCTTCCCAACGACCACTTTTCGGTGGTGGGAGGCTATAACGCCGAGTCGCTCCAATGGTTCAGCGGCGACGTGTCGGCAACGTTGCGCAATATCGTGCTGGGCGCACGCTATTATCCGTTGTCCAACGGTTGCGCTATACAGCCTTACGCCGCCCTTGTGACCTACACCAACGTGGGGACGCAGAACGAGACGGGCTACATGGAGGCCAGCTCTTCGGGCATGGGAACAAGCTATAGCCATGAGCGCCACTACTCTATAAGCTATCCGCGCTTTAGCGTGGCACCAGTCATTGGTCTCGACTGCTACCTGTTCTCATCGCTCGCCCTTGAGTTTCAATATGGCTTCCCGCTCGCCATCAATGGCAAGACAAGCGTAAGCACAACATACAACGGACAGCCCGAGACCTACAACATGCGTTCCAACATGCACCGCCATAACATACAGATTGGGCTGAAGCTTACGTTCCCGTTCAGATTCACATCTGACGACGGCAACACACTCTACAAGTTTATAGCGACAGCGCTCGGACTCTATTCCCCCGATGATGAGCCTAAAAAGGAAACGAAGAAAGAACATCAGAAGGCAAGATTGAAGCGTGTGCTCGATGCTTATTGATAAAGCAATGACAGCCAGCGGCCACAAAAGAAAACAGAATAATAAAAAAGATAAAAACAAAAACGCTAAATATGTTAGAAGTAAAGAACCTCCACGCCAAGATTGGCGATAAGGAAATACTACGAGGCATCAACCTCACGATAAATGATGGCGAGATACACGCTATCATGGGTCCGAACGGTTCGGGCAAGTCGACACTCAGCGCCGTGCTCACTGGCAACCCTCTGTATGAGGTAACCGAGGGCGAAGCCATCTTCAACGGCAAGAACCTGCTTGAGATGAAACCCGAAGAGCGCGCCAACGAGGGTCTGTTCCTCTCATTCCAATATCCTGTTGAGATACCTGGCGTGTCGATGACCAACTTCCTTAAAGCAGCCGTAAACGAGAAGCGCAAATATCAGGGTCTGCCCGAACTGAAGGCTGCCGAGTTCATCAAGCTCATGAACGAAAAGCGTAAGGTGGTAGAACTCGACAGCAAGTTTACCCGCCGTTCAGTAAACGAAGGTTTCTCGGGTGGTGAGAAGAAGCGTAACGAAATTTTCCAGATGGCCATGCTCGAGCCCAAACTCTCTATCCTCGACGAGACCGACTCGGGCCTCGACGTTGATGCTATGCGCATCGTGGCCGATGGCGTAAACAAAATGCACACACCCGAGACATCGGCCATCGTTATCACCCACTACGAGCGCTTGCTCGACATGATCAAGCCCAACGTGGTGCACGTGCTCTACAAAGGTCGCATCGTGAAGACCGCTGGCCCCGAACTGGCAAAAGAGATTGAGGCCCGCGGATACGACTGGATAAAGGCCGAAGTGGGAGAATAGCTTTGAATGATTTCTCATCATAACAATCATTCAAAACTTAAAAACACAATATTCAAAAGTCACGATAATGAACAGCGAACAACAATATATCGACCTCTACACCCAGTGTCGCGAGGCATTGTGCCAGCATAGCGCCGAGCCTATGAACGCACTGCGCGACGAGGCCTTTGCACACTTCAAACGGCAAGGGTTTCCTACACGCAAGGTAGAACGATACAAATATACCGACATGGCCGAGCTGTTTAAGCCCAATTATGGTTTAAACATCAACCGCCTTAACATTCCGGTCGACCCCTACGAAGCTTTCCGTTGCGATGTGCCCAACCTTAGCACATCGCTCTATTTCATGGTCAACGATACCTTCTACCATCAGGCGCTGCCCAAGGCACAATTGCCCGAAGGCGTAGTGATCGACTCGCTCTGCTCCTTTGCCACCACTCACCCCAAGGTGGTAAGCCAGTATTACGGCAAATTGGCCGACAGCGCTACCGACAGCATCACCGCTCTTAACACCATGTTGGCACAAGACGGTCTGGTGGTGTATGTACCCCGCAACGTGAAGATTGACCGCGCCATACAGGTTATCAACATCTTGCGTGCCGACGTAGAACTAATGATTAACCGCCGTGTGCTCATCATCATGGAGCCAGGCAGCGAAGCCAAATTCTTGTTCTGCGACCATGCTGCCGACGACCGTCGCTTCCTCACCACACAGGTGATAGAAGCTTTCGTGGCCGACAACGCCTCACTCGACCTCTACTGCTTGGAAGAAACCCACTATAAAAACACTCGCGTGAGCAACGTATATATTGAAGAGCAGGCCAACGCCCGCGTCAACCACAACGTTATCACACTGCACAACGGCGTTACGCGCAACCGTCTCGACCTCATCTTGAAGGGCGAAGGTGCCGAGTGCTGGTGCAACGGATGTGTGGTGGCCGACAAAGAGCAACACGTCGATAACAACACGCTCATCGACCATCAGGTGTCGCACTGCACCTCGCACGAGCTATACAAGTATGTGCTCAACGACCAATCCACAGGCGCCTTTGCCGGCCGCGTGCTGGTGCGCCACGGAGCACAGAAAACCATCAGCGAAGAGCGCAATCAAAACTTGTGCGCCACCCGCGAAGCCCGCATGTACACACAGCCCATGCTCGAGATTTATGCCGACGATGTAAAGTGCTCACACGGCTCTACCGTAGGCCAGCTCAACGATGCCGCCCTCTTCTATATGCGCCAGCGTGGCATCAGCGAGAAAGAGGCCAAACTTCTCCTTGAGTTTGCTTTCGTCAACGAGGTTATCGACCAGATAAAACTCGAACCGCTTCGCGACCGCCTACACCACCTTGTTGAAAAACGCTTCCGTGGCGAACTGAGCAAGTGTGAAGGCTGCAAGCTGTGCAAATAAAGTGAATAGTGAAAAGTAAATAGTGAAAGATGTATAACATACAACAGGTAAGAGACGATTTCCCCATTCTCGCGCGTACCGTCTACGATAAGCCGCTGGTTTATCTTGACAATGCTGCCACCACACAGAAGCCCCTCTGTGTGCTCGACGCCATGCGCGACGAATATCTTAATGTCAACGCCAACGTGCATCGCGGCGTACATTACCTCTCGCAGCAGGCCACCGACCTGCACGAGGCGGCTCGCGAAACCGTAAGGCAGTTTATCAATGCCCCGAAGACCGAAGAAATAATCTTCACACGTGGCACCACCGAAAGCATCAACCTCGTGGTGTCGTCATACGTCGACGCCTTTATGCACGAGGGCGACGAGGTCATTGTGAGCGTCATGGAGCACCACAGCAACATTGTGCCCTGGCAGCTGCAGGCCGCACGCAAAGGCATCGCCCTACGCGTCATACCCATGACCGATACAGGTGCCCTCGACATGCAAGCCTTTGAACAACTGTTCAACGAGCACACACGCTTCGTAAGCGTTGCACATGTAAGCAATGTGCTGGGCACCGTAAATCCTGTGAAAGACATCTGTCGCATAGCGCACAGCCACGGCGTGCCCGTATTGGTTGACGGCGCACAGTCTACCCCTCACTTCAAGGTTGACGTGCAAGACATCGACTGCGACTTCTTTGCCTTCAGCGGCCACAAAATATATGGCCCCACAGGTGTGGGCGTGCTCTATGGCAAAGAAGCCTGGCTCGACCGTCTGCCGCCCTATCAGGGTGGTGGCGAAATGATAGAGAGCGTAACCTTCGAGCGCACCGTGTTTGAGAAGTTGCCCTTCAAATTTGAAGCGGGCACCCCCGACTATGTTGCCACACACGGCTTGGCCACCGCCTTAAAATATGTGTCAAGTCTGGGCATGGACAACATCGCAGCCCACGAGCGCGAGCTCACCACCTACTGTATGGAGCAAATGCGCACCATACCTGGCATGCGCCTCTTTGGCGACACGCCCAATAAAGATGCTGTGGTGTCGTTCCTCGTAGGCGATATTCACCACCTCGACATGGGCACACTGCTCGACCGCCTCGGCATTGCCGTGCGCACAGGTCATCATTGCGCACAGCCCCTTATGGAGCGTCTTGGCATACAAGGCACCGTGCGCGCATCGTTTGCCCTCTACAACACCAAAGACGAGATTGATGCCTTGGTAAGCGGCATACGACGCGTAAGCACTATGTTCTAAACATTGAGCACCATTCTTTAAACATTGAGCAGCATTCTTTAAACATTGAACAGCCTGTTCTAAAGGCAAACAGGCTGTTCAATACCCACACCCCAGTTCTTCTTCACAATGCTTTCTTGCAGGCAGCTATGGCTTTCCATAGCCAGAGGGCACCCACGGCACGAAACGCCCGCGGAGCCTCGGCCGGCAAGAAGGTAAAGAAGAACGCCGCTTGTGCATTAACAAGCAGCCATGTCTGACGCATCGACAGCTCACGGTCGAGCGCCTTACTATAATATCTACGGAGCCAATCAACACCATTTCTTACATTCTTCAGCACACCATTGGCTGCAAGGGCCAAAGCACGTGTGGCAATACCAGCAAAAGCAGTGAATGTCGTCATTGAGCGATGTTCGCAAGCCAGAGTCATATCCTTTTCCATATATGTATATCTTTTAGGTTATACGTTTATTTTCTTTTCTCGCTGCAAACTTACCCCAAAAGGTGGAAACAACACTTCCTTTCTCAAAAACTTTTGTTAAAGATTATTATAGGAAGGCATCAAAGGCACCTCTTATCACCAAACGCAAGGTATAAAAAGCATCATTTTTATCTCCTATAAAAGATAAAAACACAAAAACACACCGTTTTGTTCGTTATAAAAGATAAAAGTTGTATATTTGTAGAAAATTTCTTTTATAAAAGACAAAAGCCTATGGAAGCAATCAACAGACGAAACTATATGGACAAGATTGAAAGATATCTTGGCAAAGAAACCATCATCGTGCTTGTGGGACAACGTCGTGTGGGCAAAAGCTACATCATGAAAATGGTACGCGAGAAGAAGATGAAGGATGCTGGCAACAACGTAATCTATATTGACAAGGAAAAGCGAGAGTTTGACAACATCCAAACTTATCAAGACCTTAACAAATATATTGACGAGCATTTCGCTGTCGACAAGCACAACTTTATTCTTATTGACGAGGTACAAGACATCAAAGAGTTTGAGCGCTCTGTGCGAAGCTTCCGCACAGAACCCAACACCGACATCATCATCACGGGCAGCAACGCCCGCATGCTGAGCAATGAGTTGAGCACGTTGATAGGCGGCAGATATAAAGAAATATACGTTCAATCGCTCAGTTACAACGAGTTTTTAGAGTTTCACCAGTTGACAGACAGCGACGAGGCGCTCGCCCGTTACATACAGTATGGTGGGCTTCCTGGACTGGCAAAGATTGGGTTAGACGAAGACGACGCTCGCGAATATCAGATGGACATCTACCACACGGTGCTCTTGAAAGATGTTATCATGCGCAACAAGATACGCAACGTGCCGTTCTTAGAAAACCTGATGCGCTTTCTTGCCGACAACATGGGCAAGCTGATCTCTGCCAACAGCATCGCAAAATTCATGAAGTCGCAAGGAGAAGCCATCACATCATCGGCCATCATCAACTACATTTCCTTTCTCTGCGAAGCCTATATCCTACACAAAGTGAGCAGATACGACATTCATGGCAAACGCATATTCGAGACCAACGACAAGTTCTATTTCGAAGACAGCGGCATAAGAAACGCCATCGCTGGTGGCACACGCGAGGGTGATGTAGAGAAGGTGATAGAAAACATCATCTACCTACATCTACGTAGGTTAGGCTATCAAGTGTTTGTGGGACAGCTACAAGCTGCCGAGATTGATTTTGTCGGTACCAAGCCCGACGGTCAACGCATCTATGTGCAGGCTTCTTACATCATCGCCGACGAGACCACACGCGCGAGAGAGTTTGGCAATCTTAGAGCCATCAAGGACAACTATCCCAAGTATGTCATCTCCATGACTCCCTTGCTCACTCGCAACGACGACAATGGCATCACCCACCTACACCTGCGCCATTTCTTGCACGATGGGCTGTAAAGGTTTATTAAGGAATCCGCCTCTTTCATACAATATCGCATAAACAAAGTGATTATGGATTAAAACATCTATTTCGCCCATTCGCATTTTCCAAAACGCCAATAAGCATAAATTCATCACAAATTATTTCGGCTCAGATAATATTGTTGTGTGAAAGGGGAAGTGTTTAGAGGTCAGAAAAATGGAGATAAATGACTTTCTTAGTATTAAACGACAACCCCTAATTACAGGGTGATTCATTCGGATGAGTGATGGAGTTGTATTGGCTGATGCTTGGAGTTACTATATTGTTGGTGTCTTCCATATTGTTTCTTAGTTATAAGAAATGGTTGCAATAGCGGCAATCAAATCGTTAAACTTTACTATAATATACGAGTAACACGTTGATGTTTCAAGTACTTTCCTTATTTTTGCGTTTAACGCAATAAAAACGAAAATGAAAAAGGACATAAATCGCATTAAAGTGGTTTTGGTGGAGAAGAAGCGAACCAATAAATGGCTTGCGGAACAGTTGGGTAAAGATCCTGCAACAGTTTCCAAATGGTGCACAAATTTTTCCCAACCAGACTTGGTAACCTTAACTAAGGTTGCCCAACTTCTCGATGTTGACATAAAGGACTTGCTGAACTCCAGCAATCCTTCTGCAAACGAAAAAGTGATCATTATCAAAAACAATTAACATGACAGAACAGAATATCTACGATATACTAAAGATGCGTATGGCTGTTTACAAAGCAGGTGTAGCTGTTGGATTTTGGAAAGATATTGATGAGGAAGGAGCATCGGAGATGATGGACTATATTTTTCCCAAGACTGGCAATATAGCCTATTATAATCTTGTATTGGAGTTTATACGCAATGCCCATGATATTTTCTCTGGTAGTGTGTTTTATCTTTTCAATTTGCCAGCACAGGTGGAAAAGATGATTATGGACTATTTGAAGAGAGAACAATTGAATGTTGCTTCTTTGGGGGATAATGCAGATGAATATCTGCAAAGTATGGATACTATTGTGACAGACCACTGTTTTTCAACTGTTAACATTGGTTCGTTTCGTCAAGATTGTATCGACAATCTTTTGCGATTGTGTGCTTCACATTATAGATATTCTTTTCAGGAGAAAATCAAGTCTTTCCCATATATGCAATGATGAGAAATACCAAATATACAAATGCACTCGGCAAGGGGTGTGGATTGGTAGAGGAAACACTCACCTTGTTGTCTGTATGCCAAGCACATACGACAAGGGATGGGCTTGTCCAGTATGTACGTGATAACAATCCTTTGAGTCGTTGTTCAGACATGCGTAGCGTGGACATTGTGAAGCTCGTTTTCTATCCTCGCTTCATGAAGCAGAACCCAGATTTGGTAATGTGGCTGCAAACCATACGACAGAAGGGCTTGTTGCTCTCGCAATTCAAGCAGATTCTGATGCTTTATTGTGCTCGTGAGAATGCTGTGATGTACGACTTTGTCGTGAAATGTTTGAATGAGTTGCGTGCAAAGCAAGTGCAGAATTTGAAGCGAAGTCAGATTGTTGATTTCATCAAAGAGATTGTGGATAATGGACTGGCTCATTGGGGGGAGATGGTTCAGAAACGTCAGGCTTCCTATATCAAGGCGGTCTTGATGGATTTTGATATGGTGGCTCGCAATGGTAACATCTTGCCCTATGAGATTTCCAATTTTGCAATGCTCTATATCATGTACGAGTTGCATTTTGCGGGTCTTTCTGACATGGCAATATGGAATCATGAAGATTGGCAGTTGTTTGGATTGGATAAGTATGGCCTCTTGCAACGTATTATGGATATGAATATAAAGGGTGGGTATATCGCTCAATGCTCGGGCGAATTGCTCACTATTTCGTGGAATTATCAAACTATGGAGGACTTTATCAATGGAACGCTATGAAGATAAGATAGAAAAGGCTCTTCTCTATTTGAAGTCGCCAAGCAAGCTGTCACCTACTGGTTACAGCCCTATTGTATATATGGTTTATCAACCAGAGGATGCCTTTGTGGTAAAAGGACTAACTGATACGTTTTTGAAGCCTAAGGCTGAATATAGTGGCTTTCGTGTCCATGAAATCTCCATGGGAGAGGTGTTAGATAAGTTTATCAACACGAATAACTATCTGTCTCTTTGGACGAACCCAAGGGTAAAAGAGCAACAGTTGTATCAAAGTATTCGTCAGGCAATAGAGCAAAGTCGATTTATTGAGAAGGTCTTGTTGGAGAAGCAAGAACAACTCTTGAAAGAAGAGACCAATCCTTTGTTGATTATCAAGGATGTGGAGATGCTACATCCTTTTTATATGATAGGTACGGTAGAGAACAATATCTATAATCAGATTCAGATACCGATGCTGGTTCTTTACCCAGGGGAGACTCAAGGTACAGCTCGTTCCTTCATGGGTATCTACAACCAAGACGGCAATTATCGTTCCATCAATTTTTAAAGATTATCTGTTATGCACAAGATACAAGAATTATTTGACCCAGCCAAACAGCTCAATCGCAAGATTGAGAGTGTTGTTACTTTTGGTGCCAACACCATCGAAGATTTGAATCATGAAATCAAAGAATACGTCGTAACCGACAAACTTCATCGCAACTATGAGGATGTGCTTACTGATTTACAATCAGCGTTCAATGACACCAGTAAAGAAATCGGTATTTGGGTCTCTGGTTTCTATGGTTCTGGTAAAAGTTCTTTTGCTAAATACTTGGGTTTGTCATTCAACAAGAGTCTCTTGATAGATGGTGTGACTTTTGGCGATAAATTGATGAGCCGTATTCATGATACGGCAATTACTGCCATGCATCATGCCATCATCAATCGTCATAACCCTTTGGTTGTCATGATAGACCTCAGTACGGAGTCGGTAGCTGGTAATGTGGCAATGGTAAGCGACATCGTATATTTTGAAACGCTTAAGCAGTTAGACATCACCAAATGTACCGACCAAAAGGTGATGTGCTTTGTCGATATGCTTTACAAAGAGGGCAAATATGAGGAGTTTTGTCGCATCGTGAAGGAAGAAAAGCACATGGATTGGGAAGAGGAGCAGACCAACGACTTGGCTGCCAATATGATTTGTGCCGACTTGGCGCCTCGTCTCTTGCCTGCTTATTTCCCAGATAGCGAGAGCTATGACAATATCAACATGGATAGTGCGCTCAATGAAAAAGAGCGCTTCAAGCGTCTTTATCAGTTGATTAAGCAGAAAACGGGTAGGGATAAGGTCATCTTTGTGCTTGATGAGGTCGGTCAGTATGTGGCTTCCAATGTGGATTTGATCTTGAATGTGCAGGGCATGATGCAGATTTTTAAGGACGAGTTCCGTGGCAAGGTTTGGGTAATAGCTACTGCACAGCAAACTCTTACGGAGGACAACAAGCAGGCTCAACTCAACTCTAATGAACTGTTCCGTCTCAACGACCGTTTCCCTATCAAGGTGGATATTGAGGCAAATGACATCAAGGAAATCATAACAAAGCGCCTGTTAGGAAAATCGCAGGAGGGCAAGGATTTCTTGGTCAAGATGTTCAATCAAAATGAGGGAATCTTGAAGAACAACACCCATCTTGCCGTGCAACAGCGCAGCATCTATTATCAAGTGCTTAGCGAACAGACGTTTGCCAACCTTTACCCGTTCTTGCCTGTGCATATTGACATTTTGTTGTCTCTTTTGCAGAAGTTGGCAAGTCGTACGGGTGGTGTGGGACTTCGCTCCGTCATTCGTTTGATACGAGACATCTTGGTGGACAATCATTTAGCCGACGCTACTATCGGCCAGTTGGCTGGCCCTGAGTTTTTCTATGATGTGTTGCGCTCTGATATGGAGAAAAACTCTGCCAAGGAAATCGTGTTGGCTGCCGACAAGGCTATCCATATCTTTAATGGTAATGCCTTGGCGGTGCGTATCTGCAAGACCATTGCCGTGATGCAGTTGCTCGATGATTTCAATTTGTCGTTTGACAATATCTGTGCCTTGCTCAACAACCAGGTGGGTGAGACCATCGACCGCAACCTGGTGCGTGACTTGATAGACCAAATAACCGACTCTGATGGGCTCACCTTGCAAGAGGTAGAAGGCAAATACCAGTTTATGACCAATGCCATCTTGGGCATTCGTGAGGAGCGCAGCAAGATAGTGCCTCGCGAACAAGAGAAGGCTGAGGTGATGCAGGATATGCTCAAGGACTTGCTGACTCCTGCCCCTGCTGTCAATATCTATTCCAGCTTGACCATTACGGCAGGTGTGGAGCTGACGGAGCGCAATCGCTCATACAATATATATAATACCCAGAGCCTCAGGATGAATGTACGCTTTGTGATGGGAGCGCAGTTTGATGAAACAAGGCAGCAGTTGCTCACGGAGAGTACTCGCCCTGACAATAATCGCACCCTCTACTGGCTCTGTACGCTCAGCAAGGACAAGGAGCCTTTGCTGCAGGAAATCGTAAAATGCCAGAACATCCGAAAACACCATCAGAACGAGACCAACAAGGAGATACAGGCTTATCTTAGGGCACAAGGCGATTTGGCTGAGGAGAAGAAACAGCAGTTGCTTCGTGCGCTTCGTGAGGCACAGGCCAACAGTGAAATTATCTTCCGAGGCACGCCACAGCAGGTGAATGCTGACACCTATAAGACGGTGGCATTGAAGGGTATTGCCGAAAAGGTATTTGAAAAATATCCATTGGCTTCTGCCAATATGAAGAGCGACTGTGTCAACAAATTGGCTGCGTATGGCGATGTGACGACGATACCAGACGCTCTCAATCCATTCAAGATTATCAAGAAGACGGATGGAACTATAGATACTTCTCATGCCGCCTTGATGGAGACGAAGGACTTTATTGCTTCTCGCAGTGAGGTGACTGGACAGGAACTGATGCATCATTTTGAAGGAACGCCGTATGGATGGTATAAAGATACCATTCGCTATTTGGCTGCCTTGATGCTGAAAGCTGGTACTATACAGCTGCGCATAGCTGGTAAGGACATCACGGTATTTGGTGATTCTGCTGTTACGGCGATGGGCAACAATAATTCCTTTGCCAAGATAGGCTTCTTGCTCAATACCGATGGAGCTTTGAAACCAACGGAACTATTGGCTGCATCCAAACTCTTGATGAGTGTCTTGGGTTGCACTCGCACAGCTCCTGTGAAAGATCAGATTGCCAAAGCTGCCTACAAGCGCATGAAGATGCTGATAGGCAAGTTCCGCAACCTGCAAGAAAGTTTTGCGCATTTCCGTTTGGCAGGTTTGCTGAAAATCAACCAAGCCATTCAATATGCCGAGCGTATCATTGAGACGGAAGGTGGTGATGCCGCCTATCTGTTGGGTAAGGACAAGGAATGTGAGAAGGCTTTCCGATATGCCATGGATATTAAGAAATGTGATGAACAGTCGAGTGTAATCGACCAATTTAAGCACATGGAGAAGTTGATGGATGAGGCGGATAAACTGACTGATTTGGAACAGCTTCGCTCCTTCCGCAATCAGGTGAATGAAGTTAGACTGGAATATAATGCTTATGTTGCTAATCCTGATTTGAACCTCATCGTGGAGAATGTCATCGAGACTCGACAGCAACTGGACGCTTATTTGCGTGACGCTTGTCTGGAGTTCCAAACCCAAAGCAATCAGCAACTTGCCAAGAGTCGTGAGAATATCATGGCGATGCCTGAGGTCGAGAAACTCTCGGAAGAGCAACGAACAGAAATTGAGACGGAATTAGGCGAATTGAACATTGAGAGTCGGGGAGTTTCGATAGATAACTTGCGCGATATGATTAACACCTATTCTGCTTTCTATCTGCCACAAGGTAAGGTGAATATCATCGAACAGCGTATCAAACGTATGGTGCAGGCAGCAGCTCCTGCTGTAACCACGGTTACGCCAGAACCTGCTACGGGTAATGGAGGAGGTACACCTACCACAGTAAGTAGTCCAACATATTCGCCAACTCGATTGCGAGTGAAGTCGAAGCTCACGTCTCGTGCGGAGTTGCAGGCTGTCATCGACCAACTGACACAACTCTTGGGTAAGGTGGATGACAATTCCCCAGTGGAATTGGTTTTCTAATGAAAATTTATAAAGAAGAATATATATATATTAAATCGTTTTTAAGAACAAACCCTAGTGAAGCTTTGATTAG